>Ga0209164_1000224_pt1 | contig 173715 bp, 153 predicted proteins | sample MTBNYHSulfiMetaG_FD_187458 | JGI IMG/M metagenome (GOLD analysis project Ga0209164, IMG submission 187458) | Enrichment culture microbial communities from rom New York Harbor, USA that are MTBE-degrading - MTBE-NYH (New York Harbor Sulfidogenic)... | ecosystem: Environmental > Aquatic > Marine...
GGACTGCTCGTTCTCCTCCTGTTGCTCTCCACCCCGCCTCACGACGGCCCAGTTACATTCGGATACACGCCGGAGAGCGTATGCCTGGATAGGACTTTCACCTCTCTGACTGCGTCCCCTCGCAGGCCCACTAAGGGCGAACCTTGTGTTCGCCCTTAACTTCCCCTCCCTTGCTGGGAGGGTGAAACCTATCATCCTCTGGGTGGCCCCGACCACTTGATTGTCGGGGCGCAGCAGGCGCAAGAGGCCCGTCGGTTCTCATCCCAAGACCCGCCCCGCCTCATCCCGGGGAATATTCAACCACCCCAAATGCCCCGCTCTATAAACCGATTGCCTCCACCTCGCAGAACGTGTTATCATTCCTTAACCTTTCGTTCTTCGGAAAATCAACGAAAGCCCCTTAAGAGGTGTCGGCATGAATCGAAAAATATTCGAATTTCGCGGTGCAGACCGCTACATCTTCGGTTCGGGCTCTTTAGCCCGTTTGGGCGGCCAGGCCGCCATGTTCGGCCGAAAGGCCCTCCTCGTCCTCGACCCCGGCCTGTCCCAGGCCGGCCAGGAAAAGACCGTCCGGGACGCCCTGACCGGCGACGGGGTCGAAGCCGTGCTGTTTAAAGACTTCGTCCAGGAACCCGAACCCTTCGAAGCCGACGCCGCCGGTCGGACCGCCAAGAAAGAAGGTTGCGACCTGGTGGTCGGCGTGGGCGGCGGCAGCGCCATGGACCTGGCCAAGGCCGCGGCCGTCCTGGCCGTGAACGAAGGCAAGGCCCGGGACTACCTGGGCGTGGACCTGGTGCCCAAACCCGGCCTGCCCGCCATCATGGTCCCGACCACGGCCGGCACCGGCAGCGAAGTGACCTGGACCGCCGTCTTCACCGACCGCCGGAACAAAACCAAGGGCGGCATCAACAGCCCCTATCTTTATCCCAAACTGGCCTTGCTCGACCCGGAACTCACCCTGACCGTCCCCCCGGAAATCACCGCCACCACCGGCCTGGACGCCCTCTGCCACGCCATCGAATCCTTCACCAGCGTCAAGGCCAACCCCATGAGCGACATGGTCGCCCTGGAAGCCATCGGCCTGATCGCCGAATATCTGCCCCAAGCCGTGGCCGACGGACGGAACCTCGAAGCCCGCGAAAACATGCTCCTGGCCAGCCTCCTGGCCGGCCTGGGCCTGGCCAACGCCGGAGTGACCGCGGTCCACGCCCTCAGCTACCCCCTAGGCGCCATTTACGGCGTGCCCCACGGCCTGGCCAACGCCTTGCTCCTGCCCCACGTCATGCGCTTCAACTGCCTGGGCAGCCCCGACAAGTTCGCCCTGATCGCCGAAGTCATGGGCGAGGACGTCGAAGACCTCAGCCCCCGGGAAGCCGCCAGGCTCGCCGCCGAAGCCGTGGCCGAACTGATGGATGACCTCCGCTTGCCCGACGGCCTCCACTTCCTCAATATCCCCGAAGACTCCTTCCCCAAACTGGCCGAAAAGGCCCTGACCCTGACCAGGGTCATGGACAACAACCCCAGGACCATGACCCTGGAAGACGCCGTGGCCATCTACGAAGAAGCTTATTGATTATCTTTGGCAGGAGGAATGAATGCCTGGTTTTGAAGTCTTAGGCCAAGAAGAAAAACAAGAGGTCCTCGAGGTTTTTGAAACCGGGGTCCTCTTTCGTTACGAATTCGGCGACCAGCGCCGGGGCGTCTACAAAGTCCGCCAGTTCGAAGAAGCTTTCGCCCAATATACCGGAGCGGCCCATGCCCTGGCCGTATCTTCCGGCACGGCCGCCCTTAAAGTGGCCCTGGCCGCCTTGGGCGTCAGCCCCGGCGACGAAGTCATCGTTCCGGGCTTCACCTTCGTGGCCACCTGGGAAGCCGTCCTCGACCTGGGCGCGGTCCCGGTCATGGCCGAAATCGACCGGACCCTCAATCTGGACCCGGCCGAAGTGAAGGCCAAAATGACCCCTAAAACCAAGGCCGTCATCCCGGTCCACATGCTCGGCTCCATGGCCCGCATCGACCAAATCATCGCCGCGGCCGGCGCGGTGCCGGTCCTTGAAGACACGGCCCAGGCCTGCGGCGGCACCTATCAAGGCCGAGCCCTGGGGACCTTCGGCCGCCTGGGGACCTTTTCATTCGACTCGGTCAAAACCATTACCACCGGCGAAGGCGGCATGGTCATCACCAACGACCAAAACCTCTGGACCAGGGCTTCGGAATACCACGATCACGGCCATGACCACGCCCCGGTCGGCCGGGGCAACGAAGGCCGGAACTTCTTCGGCTTCAACTACCGGATGATGGAACTCCAAGGGGCCCTCGGCCTGGCCCAACTGCGCAAATTGCCCATGATCCTGGAAAAACAGCGGGCCAACAAGAAGCGCCTCAAGGACCATCTGGCCGGTCTGCCGGGGATAGCCTTCCGGGAACTGCCCGACCCGGACGGCGATACGGCCACCTTCCTGGCCTTTTTCCTGCCCGACCCGGAAAAAGCCAAGGCCTTTAACCAAATACTTAATGAAAACAAAGCCGGGGCCGTCTACTTTTACAATAACACCTGGCACTATTACCGCTGCTGGGAACACCTCCATGAGAAAAAATCCCCCTTCAGAACCGGCTGGCCCTTCCACTACCTGGACGGCCGGGTCCTGGACTATCCGCCCGAGGCCCTGCCCCGGACCGCGGAAATCTTGTCCCGGCTCCTGGTCTGGCCCATCAACGTTAAGATGTCCGAAGATGATTTCACCCGTTTCCGAACCGCCGTCGATCAGGCGGCCAAGGTCTTGTAATTTATCGGGGCGATGCTCTCTGTCGAAAAACATCCGACTGGCTGGCCCCGACAAACTGTTTGTCGGGGCGCCGCGGGCGCAAGAGGTCTTGCTCCGCGCCCTGCGGCCGAAGCTAAAACCAGGCATGACTTCGCCGTCTAGCCGTTACGAGGGGACTTGAGCCTAATCATGAAAGTCGTGGCCATCATCCCGGCCCGGTACGGCTCGACCCGCTTCCCCGGCAAACCCTTGGCCCTAATCGCCGGCCGGCCCATGATCCGGTGGGTCTACGAACGGGCCCGGGCCGCCCAGACCGTGGACCGGGTCGTCGTGGCCACCGACGACCTAAGAATCCGGGACGCGGTGGCCGGTTTCGGCGGCCAAGCGGTCATGACCCGGCCGGAACACCCCTCCGGAACCGACCGCCTGGCCGAAGCCTCCGAAATTCTAAACCTGGCCCCGGAGGATGTCGTCGTCAACGTCCAGGGCGATCAGCCGGCCTTCGACCCGGCCCTGATCTCCGCCGTGGTCGAACCCCTGTGGGCCGACCCCGACTTGGCCCTGTCCACCCCGGTCATCCCTATCAGCGATCCCGGCGAAATAAACGACCCCAACCACGTTAAAGTCGTCTTCGACTATGACGGCCGGGCCCTGTATTTCTCCCGGGCCCCCATCCCCTGGCCCCGGGAAGGCGGCCAATCCTATTATTTCAAACACATCGGGATTTACGCCTACCGCACCTCTTTTCTCCGCCGCTTCGTGGCCCTGCCCCCCGGCCGCCTCGAAAATATCGAAAAACTCGAACAACTCCGCGCCCTCGAACACGGCTTGCCAATCAAAGTAGTCTTGACCGACCTGGACTCCCCCGAAGTCGACGCCCCGGCCGACATCGCCAAAGTGGAAGCCTTTCTCCGCCGCCCCCAATAATCCTTCAAGGTAGGGGCCACCGGCCGGTCGCTCGCCTGTGACTGCGCCTCGGGAACCGACAAAACCAGGCCGCGGAAAACCCCTAGGCTCGCTCTGGCCGTTTCTAGCTGGATTATCCCCCAAAATTGATTTAAAACCTTTATGACGGGCCGAACGTCAATCCCGGCCAAGGAGTTGAAAGATGAAAGACCAGCGACTCGAAACGGCCTTTAATCCCCGTTCCATCGCCGTGGTGGGCGTCTCGGGCGGCTTGATCTCCATGGGACGGAGCTATGTCGAACACCTGATCAACCACGGCTATCCCGGACCGATCTATCCCATTACCTCCAAAGACAGCCAAATCTTGGGCCGCCAGGCCTATCCCAGCTTGAAGGATGCACCCGGTCCGGTCGATTACGTGATCTGCTGTCTGCCCGCGGCCGGTGTCCCCGAACTCTTGACCCAGTGCGCCGAAAAAGGGGTCAAAGTAGTCCACCTTTTCACCGCCCGCTTCAGCGAAACCGGACGTAAGGAAGAAGCCGAATTGGAACGTGACATTCTAGAACAGGTCCGAAACTTGGGCCTCAGTTTGGTCGGCCCCAACTGCATGGGCGTTTATCACCCCAAGGCCGGGATTTCCTTTGCTTACCAATTTCCTGCCGAGCCGGGCCGATTGGGTATGTTTCTCCAGAGCGGCGGTGCAGCCAGCGAATTCATCTACTACGCCAGGCTGCGCGGCCTGCGTTTCAGCAAGGTCATCAGTTACGGCAACGCCTTGGATATAGACGAAACCGAGTGCTTGGACTACTTGGCCCAGGACGAAGAGACCGGAATCATCGCCGGTTACATCGAAGGGGTCAGAGACGGCCGCCGGTTTATGAAAAGTCTGGCTCGAGCCGCCCAAACCAAACCGGTCATCCTGTTGAAAGCGGGCCGGACCCGGGCCGGGACCGCCTCAGCCGCCTCCCATACCGCGGCCATGGCCGGTTCCCTCGACCTTTGGCGGGCCGTCTTCAGACAGACCGGCGTGGTGGAAGCCCGGTCCCTCGAAGATATGGTCGACCTGGCCGTTTCTTTCTATCATCTGCCGCCGGTCAAAGGCCGCCGGGTGGGCGTGGTCGGCGGCGGCGGCGGCATCAGCGTGCTTTCGGCCGACGAATGGGAAGAGGCCGGATTTGACGTGGCTCCTTTGGCCCCGGAAATCGAGGCCATGATCCAAACCCGCCTGCCCGAACTCTGGCAGGGCTGGCTCAAAAATCCGGTTGATCTGTCCATTCTGCCTCTGGATGCCACCATGGCTTCCCTGAGCGGAGACATCCTGAAAATGATGGCCCAAAGCCCGCATTTTGATTTGGTCGCGGCCAACATCATCATCGGCGGACCTTTTTCCAACGAACAGTTAAGGGTCCATATCCAGAGACAGGTCCAGGATATCCTGACCGCCCACCGGGAAGGCTCCAACCCCGTGGCCGTGATCCTCAACACCGGCGCCCTTGGCCTGGACGATTTTCAGGACGGCCGCATCCGGTCTCTGGCCGAAGCCGTCCAGACCCTGGTCCCGGCCGGACTGCCGGTCTACCCCGAAACTTCACGGGCCGCCGGGGCGATCATCCGCTTGATCGATTTTTTTAAAAAACGGAAGTTCACAGATACATAAACGGTCAAATATTTGATTTTAATAATCTTTTAAATAAAAACCATGATTGACGTAATGACTACATTCAACTTCCTGTAAAAACAATGTATTTTCCAAACACTAAAACTAAAGGCCACCATTAAGTCAAGCATTTAATTTAAACAAATGGTGTTAGCAGTCACTATCTTAAAATTGTTAACTACTTGATTTAACAATTATTTCATCAATTATAGGCTTCTAGAAATGTGAACTTCCGGAATAAACTACCCCACAGCAGAGCTGTGGGGCACCCGGGCATTCGCCCTGTCCCTACAGGACGGATTTGTCGTCATCCAAGATACAGGGCCGCTTTAGCCCCGTCCCATCGGGGCGGACCGGCAGTGGCCTGGGAATTTATTCCCAGGCGTCCTGGTCATGAAACTTGGTTGCTTCAATAAGCTATCCCACAGCAGAGCTGTGGGGCACCCAGTCTTTTCGGATCGGCTGTCTCCCGTCGTTCCTGCGCAAGCAGGAACCCAGAAAAAAGATGGAAAAGACTGGACCCCTGCTTGCGCAGGGGCGACGGATGTAGAGACGGGACGAACATGAAAGCCTATTCCAGGGCGCACCGGACAGCGCTATCTTCCGCCATAAGCCGATCCAGCTTTCCAGAGGCGACTACCCCACAGCAGAGCTGAGGGGTAGTCGTTTTTCCTATGCAATCGCCGTGCACGGACCCATTGTCCCTTCGGGAGTTGGACGTTCTCTGGGCCACCCACCCGAATTAATTATGGTAATTTGAAATTGCCGTATCCCATATCAGGCCTCATTTTGTAGTTGACAATTTTGTCAAATGGAAGTAATTTTTTAATATCTTCAACTAGATAATCAAAGATGTTATTTATATATAGAATCCGATTATAGTCGGCGATAAGTCCCGGAGATTTCCATTCTAGAGCTTCTTTAACTCCTTCATCCGTCATCCCAAAAACCTTGGTGAACTCCTCTACTTCTGGTGGTAACGGAGGGATTTCCTTAACTCTTTCCCTCTTTCTTTTAATGGCGATTACACCAGCAACCTTTTCAGAAAAATCACGCTCGCTGAACAAGCCATCTTTGTCACGACTCCACGAATGTATGTATCCCCCGTCCGTTGGTCTGTCAATCTCATACTCCGTTCCAAAAAGCGCATCGCAAATATCTATATCCTCTTTATTGTCAGCTTCCATAACGATGAGGTTTATATTATTCCGATCCGTCTTCCAAGAAAATGCGCCTACAGCCTTTAGTAGACTTAGTTTGATCTGCTCCTTGTCTTGTCCTGTTATTTCCACTATTCCTAAATCACCAGAAACACCAAGGGTTAGTTCAGAAAGCGCTGTCCTTCTTGGAGACCAAAACTCAATTTCGGCTTTTTGGTTATTCATACCTGTGAAACTGATTTTTTCTCCTTCGGCAGTAGAGAGTGCTCTAGTTTTTATAAAATCTAGATCGTGGACACAGTCTTCTTTAAAGTCATCTGACAAAATGCAGCCAAAAAATTTTCCGACTTTAATCTCTCTGGCCGCTTCTTTTATTTTCCAAAATAGTTTTGCTTGTCTATTCTCCCTTTCCAACTTGGCCAGATTTTTAATTTGTATCCAATAGTTACAATTGCCCAATTCAACCTTGAAATCAGGTGGGCGTCCAATACCAGGTTCATAACAAATTTTCATTGCAGGACCATGTTGGGAAAACAAAATAACGGCAAAATTATGTTCCGCAATAGTATCAAAAATATTTCTTCCACTATTAATAAGTCTATCATTGAGCTTGCTAAGTCCACTTCTTTCAAGAAGCGCCATATTGTCAGCTAGTCTTTTAATGTCTTCATCGTTGGCTTCAAGTTTGATGCCATTAAATATATTTTTTGCGACGTTTGTAAAATCCATAATCTTTTTTTTGTCAATTATATTATTACAATTTAAATTTAAATACTACTCCGGTCATTGTCAATATTTTTCGGGATTCTTGGTACAGTATGCTTTACTATTGTGCCGGAAAAATATTCAAACAAAAGGCGCGGGAATTCCCTATCGGCGGAGATGTTTCAGCCCTCACCCCGGCCCTCTCCCAGTGGGAGAGGGCTTACTCGCGGATAAATCGGTTGGATCGGGCGGAGGCCGACCTCTCCCGAAGGGAAAAGGAAGTTCGGAGACGGTTTCAAATTTTTGGCGTTGCCCCTATGACCTTTCTTAAGAGGATACAGGCTGTCCTCTCTCCTTTACAGCATGGTCCGGAGTTCCTTGCGCAGGACCTTGCCGGCCGGACTGACCGGTATGGCCTCCAAAAACCTTATGTCCCTGATCTTTTTGTAGGGGGCCACCTGACGGTTGACGAACTCTTTTATCTCTTCCCCGCTGGCTTCCACGTCTTTTTTCAATTCTACGAAAGCCACCGGGTACTCGCCCACGTCCAGGTCGGGCTTGCCCACCACGGCGCACTGCTGAACGGCCGGGTGTTCGAAGATGACTTCCTCGATTTCCCGGGGGTAGACGTTGTACCCCTTGTAGATAATCATATCCTTCTTGCGGTCGGTGATATAGAAGTATCCGTCCTCGTCTTCCCGGCCGATGTCACCGGTCAGGAGCCAGCCGTCCTTGAGGACTTCGGCCGTGGCCTCGGGCCGGTTCCAGTACCCGACCATGACCTGGGGGCCCTTGATGCAGATTTCGCCTTCCGAACCCGGCGGCAGGTCTTCACCGGTGGCCACGTCGATGACCTTGCACTCGGTGTCGAAAAGAGGCAGACCCACCGATCCCTGCTTGAACCCATCCCGGCTGGGCGGATTGGCCGTGGCGGCCATGGTGCATTCGGTCAGGCCGTAGGCTTCGCAGACCACGCCGGAAAAGGCTTTAAGCATCTTGTCCAGGACGGGCATGGCCAGAGGGGCGGCTCCGGATACGGCCAGCTTGATCCTGGACAGGTCGTACGATTCGAAATCCGGCAGATTGATCAAGGGGATGTAAAGCTGCGGGGCCCCGCCCAGAACCGTGGCCCCGTATTTGGCCACGCCGCCGATGTATTCGGCCGGATCGAAGCGGGGATAAACGACCATGGTGTTGCCGCTGTAGATCTGGCCGTTGAGGTAACCTACCGTGCCCATGGCGTGAAACCAGGGGACCACGACCAGCGCCGTCTCCTGGTCCCGGGCCGTGAGCCGGTCGGTCTTGGGATCGACCCCCGGTGGAAAGACCGGCTCCAGCTTGCCGTCGATCATCTCGAGCCTGGCCCCGCTGAACCAGTTGATGACCTGGATGACATTGGCCGTGACGTTGGCGTGGGTCAGCATGACCCCCTTGGATACCCCGGTGGTCCCGCCGGTGTAAGCCAGATGGGCCAGGTCCTTTTTGACGTCGATGGGTATTTCCTTCTCCAGGGGCTGATACTGCTTGAGCAAATCGACCAGGTCGATGGTCTCCGGCACAGGGATCTTGCCCAAGGGTTTGATCGGGGCGATGACCGCGTTGTAACAATCGGCGATGCTGGTGGTGATGATCCGCTTGACCGCGGTCTCGGGAATGATCGACTGGATGCCCGGATAGAGCAGGTCCAGGGAAATCAGGGTCTCCGCGCCCGAGTCCGTCAACTGGTGGCGGGCCTCCCTGGGGGAAAGCAGGGGGCTCAGGGGCGTAAAGACGGCCCCGACCTTCAAGGCCCCGTAATAGGCGATGGCGAACTGGGGGCAGTTGACCAGATGGACGGCCGCCCGGTCGCCCTTCTTAACCCCCAGGTCGAGCAGGGCCGCGGCGAAACGGTCGGCCAGAGTTTTCAGTTCTCCGTAGGTCAGTTCCATCCCGCCGAAAATGACGGCCAGGCGATTGGGAACCCGGGCCGCAGTCTGGTCCAGAAAGGCCTGGACCGGAAGTTCCGGATAGTACTGGCTGACCGGCCAATCCTGGGGCCAGGCCTTCATGTTCTTGCCCATAATCGTCACCTCCTCATTTTTGATAGTCCCACACCGAAGACGCTTACACTGCGCGGCCGGATCGGCGGATCAGGCCGACTTTGCAGGTCCGTGAACTTTCGCCGGCCGCTTTGGCCGACGCCTCAGTTTAAAACCCAAATGTATGGAGGAATGATGGGATTTATTTAACGCCAAATCCCCATAAAACGCAATAAAAAATCCCATAAGAGCTGAAAGGGCGAACCTTGTATTCGCCCTTACGACCCTCCGCTCCCGTAGCAGGGGCAACGCATGCTTCGCCTCTACACCTGACGGTTCTCGCTCCTAGGCTCGGCCGGCTTATCTCGGGAAATATTCAAAACGGAAAACGCCCCTTTCAAGTCCGGACTTGATTCGGCCGACTCCGGACTCAGACTTTGGTTTTTCAAAAAACCTTGACGGACCGGCATGGATTCAAATTCTTAAATGGCTGATATTACTATTTTTGTCTCCGTAAATCCATTTTGGCCCGTTCTTTGATTCCTCCGAACGGAATCAAAGGCGCTCACACCGCCCCATCAAACATTTTTAAGGAGGAAGTCATGAAGCAAAAGAAACTCGTGATCATCAAAAAGGCGGATTTGGATTATCGTCTGGCCGCGGTCAGGCCCTGCTGTTCGGTCGGTCCGTACCAAGGGCCCTACTGATTCATTAATTTCCGGTTTATGTCAGCCGACGCCGGCCTTTGACCGGCCAGGACCGCCCGGGGCTTCCCGGTCGGTCCGTTTCTGACTATTTGAGATTATTCATGAACGATTTCAAGGTCTCCCGTTTCACTTTGGCCGAGCCGCTGGCTGATGGCCGGGTCGGGCTGTTCAACACCCTGACCGGGGCCCTGGCCGTGCTCCCGGCCGAGGACTGGGCGGGCGTTTCGGCGGGAGGCGCGGACCAGGATGGACTCCTGGAAGATTTGGCCGCCGATGGTTTCATCGTCGAACGGGGCCTGAACGAGGACCTGGTCCTGGCTCACTGGCGGACCAGCCAGGCTTACGATCTGACTCACTTGCAGTATTTCATCAGCCCGACTCGGGCCTGCAACCTGGCTTGCTCCTACTGCGTTCACGGCTCTAAAAAGCGGGCCGAGCACATGAGTCCGGAAACGGCGGCGGCCGTGCTGGATTTCATCCAGACCGATATAGAGCTCAAGCGGCCCCGGACGGTCCGGCTGGATTTCTGCGGGGCCGAGTCTTTACTCAGGCCCAAAACCATCATTTATTTGTCCGAAGGACTGTCCGGTTTCTGCCGCCGGCTTGGTCTGGATTTGAAGATAAGTTTTATCACCAATGGGTTGGCCCTCCGGCCGGACCTGGTCCGCGGTCTGCTCCCCCTGGGTCTGGATCGGATCAGAGTGACCGTCAGCGGTCCGGCCGAAGTCCACGACCGCTATCGGGTGGACAAGGCCGGGCGGCCCACCTACGAACGGATCATGCTCAACCTGGTCCGCCTGGCCGGCCTGATCAAGATCAGCCTGACCGGCCAGTATGATCCGGGCAACGGCGATCACCTTAAATTTCCCCGGCTCTTGGATGATCTCGCGGCCAGGGGTTTGAAAGAACACATCGCCGAGGTCTATTTCAGTCCCATTCTACCTTTAGCGGCTGGATCGGCCGACGGCCCGGCCGGCCGGAGCCCGGGTTGCCTTATGGATGAAGACCCAGAACGCTGCCTTTGGCTTCAAGATCAAACCCAGGCCCGCGGGTTCGCCTGGCCCGCCGGTCCACCGGCCAATCGCTGCCTGGCCAACTACCGCAACGCTTTGGTCATCGACGTGGACGGCCGAATGGCTGTCTGTCCTTCCATGATGGATTACCCGGACCTGGACTACGGCCATGTGAGCCGGGGCGTGAATTTTTTCCGGCAGGCCAGGCTGTCGGCCAGGGAACTGCCCGAAGTCTGCCGCCGGTCTTGCCCCCTGGGGCCGCTTTGCGACGGCGGCTGCCGCCAGCAGGCCCTGGTTCGGACCGGCGATTTCGACGGGATCAACTGCCTGCGGCCTACTTACGAATACCTCGCCAGGGCTTATCTGCGCCAAAGCCTCCGGTAAAACCGATCCGCACCACCCCCGGCGGAGATGGAAAGCCGCCGTTCAACGAACTGAACATTCCCCTCGGGCCCGCCTTTCGTGGCCCGCCTTCCGCGGCACGGGCTTCCAGCCCGTCAAAATCAAGCGTTCCGCCTACTGATCCGGTCGGGTTTCTTCTTTTTTATCCGAAGCCTCTTTCTTCAAGCGTTCGATCAATTCCTGAAGCACCGGAAAGACGTGGTCCCTGGTCTCGCCGGCCACGGCGGCCAACATGATCGGCTCGCCGGGTTTAAGGCGTCCGGAATTGAGCCAGACGAATATCTCGACAATGCCCGGCTTTTGGAGCAGCTCCTGTCTGACGGCCTCGGCTCGACCATGGTCCACCCGGCATTCCAAAGCCACCACGGTTCGGCCTTCCAGGCTGAATCGCCGGACCAAGCCCAAATGAAACAGGACCATACCCGCGTCCTTGATCCGGGGATGGCTTTGAATTCGGGTCATAACTGAGTTCAAGTCCATGATCGGCTCCCTTTGAAACTCCGGCGGGTCCGGAGCCGGTCAGACGGCCCCGGCCTTTTTAAGCCCTTCGATTTCATCCTGGGAAAAACCCCATTCGGCCAAAGCCGTTTCGGTGTCGGCTCCCGGTTTGGAGGCCATTTTTCTGACTTCCGGATTGGTCCGGCTGAAACGCGGAGTCGGGGCCGGCTGTTTGATGCCGCCCACTTCAATGAAGGTTTGCCGGGCCACGTTGTGAGGATGGTTCATGGCTTCTTCCATGGTCAGGACCGGAGCGAAACAGACGTCCGAGCCTTCCATGATGCGGCGCCATTCTTCGCGAGTCTTGGATTTGAAGATTTCGGCGATCTTTTTTTTGCGGGCCGGCCATTTGGAAAAATCGAGCTGGTTCTTGAAATCCGGATCGTCGTCCAGGCCGGTGTGCTTCAGGAGCAGGGCGTAAAACTGGGGCTCGATCGAACCCACGCAGACCCATCGGCCGTCGGCCGTTTCATAAGCGTCGTAAAAAGGCGCGCCGCCGTCCAAAAGGTTGGTCCCTTTCTGATCGCTCCACAGGCCGGCGGCCCGCAGGCCGTAAAAAATGCCCATGAAATTGGCCGCGCCGTCGACCATGGCCGTATCGACCACCTGTCCCTGGCCGGACTTTTGGGTTTCCAGCAGGCCGCAGACCATGCCGAAGGCCAGCAGCAGTCCGCCGCCGCCCAGGTCTCCGATGATATTCAAGGGCGGCACCGGGGTTTGTCCCGGCCGGCCGATTGAGTGCAGGCAACCGGTCAAGGCGATGTAGTTGATGTCGTGGCCGGCGGCCTGGGCCAGCGGACCGTCCTGGCCCCAGCCGGTCATTCGGCCGTAAACCAGCCTGGGGTTCCGTTTGTGGCATTCATCAGGCCCCAGGCCCATTTTTTCCATCACCCCGGGCCGGTATCCTTCAACCAAGCCGTCAGCCTGGCCGATCAGCTTCAAAGCGGCCCCCACGCCCTCGGGTTTGCTCAAATCGACGGCGATGGAAGGCCGGCCGCGGTGCCAGACATCGTACTTGGGGGGCATCATTCGGGGCGGGCCCCCGACCCGCTCGATCCGAATGACTTCGGCGCCCATATCGGACAGGATTTGTCCGCAGAACGGCACCGGACCTATGCCGCCCACTTCAACGATCTTAAAACCTTTCAGGGGTCCCATGGTATCCTCCTCTTGAGTTTTCCGGCTGAAAATCAGCTTCATATTAGCCGATCAGCGGCCGGGGGGAAACCTTTTTTGAAGGGCGTGTCGCTCGCAACTCCCGGGCCACAGGGCTGACCTAAATCTATCGGTCAACTGACCTGCTACATACATCGGTCATTTTAATTTATCATTGACACAGAATATAAGGCGGGATGATTGATTCCTGCTTTTCTCGAGGGGCGGTCCTGGTAACCGCAGAATGGCGGAGAGAACTTCTGCCGCATCCCCAGCCGGTGACTGGGGACCGGCAGAATTTAATGGTTAAGTTATAATAGCTAACGGCCGATGACCACGAACTGAGCGCGCCGGTTCTGCTGCCAGCAGTCCTCATTCTTTTCATTGCACAGCGGACGATCTTCCCCATAAGAAACGGTGGACATGCGGCTGCCGGCTATGCCCAACGATTCGAGGAAGTTTTGGGCCGATTTGGCCCGGCGATCACCCAAAGCCATGTTATAGGCCTCGGTGCCGCGCTCGTCGCAATGCCCCTGGATTTCCACCGTAACGTTCGGGTGGGTGTTCAGATAACCGGCCTTGGCCTTGAGGACCACCTCGGCATCGGGACGGATGTTGTATTTGTCAAAATCAAAATGGGCATGTTCGTTGAGGAACGCCTCCAAAGCAGCCCGTTCGGCCGCCATACGCTGCTGTTCCTGTTCCAACTGACGCCGACGCGCCTCTTCTTCCCGGGCCGCTTTTTCCCGGGCCAGGCGCTCGGCTTCAAGCCGGGCCTTCTCTTCATCGCTCAAACCCACCTCTTTTTTGACCTGCTGCTTGGCGCATGAAGTCACCGTAGCCGCAAAAAACGGTAAAACCAAAAGAGCCGCCAAAAACAAAACCAATCCATGTCGCTTCATTCCTAAAAGACCTCCTTTTTTTCCGACGCAATTATTATCTCCTGAAGTCACACTACAGGAGGCATCCTTGCCGCGGCTTGGCCGGATAAATTTTCCGGCTTGGGGGTTAAACCCCCGCCGTCCGGCTTGACTCCAAAACAGATCAGTCACTCCCTGACCCAACCTTGCAGGCCGGATGGGTCCAGCTTCTTATAACCCGATGGAATCTCGAAGAGAAAATCGGGCACATCCTGTTCTTTTATGTTCCTGTATTCAGTAATCATCTCGCCGTCCGGACCTTGATAATGAATTTTGATGGGATAATTCAATTTTTCCGCCACCCATTGCACGACCCGGCCTTGAGAGGGATCGTGAAAAACATATTCGATTTTGTCGCACACATAACCATTGAGCGTCTCTCGGCCAAGCACCTTCTTGACGGCGATCTTTTCCAGGGCTTCTTCGTTCTCAGGAATGCTCTCCTCAGAAACGCTTCTTATCTCCAGGAAAGTCTTGTCCTCGGAGTTCAAAAACCAGACCGTGTCCTGATCCAGGCGCGTAATGGTCAGTAAAGGCCCGTCCGACTTCTCCATCTCCATCCGGGCCAAATTGCCCTTGATATAAAACTTGCCCCTTATCTCTTGACCACCCTCGATCTGAATCACGTCCGCGGAAAATTCAAGGGTCCACCCTGGTCTGGTCAAGACCACCATTGATAAAGCTAAAAAAAATACCCCGAAAGCCTTCATAACCCTTGCGCCCACGCTCAAAACCGCTCCGGACGGTTTCAGGCCGTTCTTGCCTGCCGCCATTTTCACGCCGGCCTTTGTCGGGTCGGCTTGGTCGACCTATTAGCAAGGCTTGAACCATTTTGTTAACATATTGTTTTATTTTATTATTTTGTGGGAGCAGAAAATTAGGTCCGGAAATTCGATTTCCGCTGTAAAATAACCTCGAAAAGACCCTGAAAAAACAGCGGGAGTTTCCCCACGATAATTTCATGATAAAACTGCAAAAAATACAATAGGAAATCAACCTTCCGCTCAAGTGGGAGCTTAAGGAAACCGCACTTCCCAAGGCCTGAAAGAACCCTGACCCCGGAAAGGTGTTCCCCAGGCAATTTTCAGGGCATGGGCGTCAAAAGAATTATCCCGGCCGCTCCGTCGGCTCGGCCACGGCTTTTGTTCCCGGTTCAACCCCTTTATTTTGACCGAATGACCGGCGACCAACTTGTCTTGGCCGCTTATTCCTGGTAGTTTGAACCCGATAAGGAAGACGGGAAAGCCTTCCCTTGATCGTTTATTTACCCGTCGGTTTTGACCGATGGAGACTCCGGCCGCGGTTTCAGTCATCTCAGTCCGGAGAGTTGATTCAATCAGAAAATGAGGGCGGTTTAGCATGGAAAGAGCCGACGCCTATGCCGGAACGGATGATTTCAAGACCGGTCAATGCCTCTGTGCTTTTTACAACCATCTAGAGGAATATCAAGAAAGCTTCATCCCTTTAATTAAACGCAGCCTCGAACAAGAGGAGAAAACTCTTTGCCTGGTTGATGAGCTTTCGATAGACTTGGTCCTCGCCGACCTTCAGGCTGACGGAGTGGACATTGACGGCTATCTGGACCGAGGCCAACTGAAACTGGTCAAAGTTGACTCAAAATATTTGGAACAAGGCTTCTTTGATCCGGACAAAATGGCCGCCTATCTCCGAGCCGAGACCAGGCAAGCCTTGGCCGAAGGCTATACGGCCTTGCGGCTGGTCTGCGAAATGGCCTGGGTGCTGGACGGCCTGCCTAGTCCCGAGAGTCTGAAAGAATACCAGGACCGACTGGAAAGATTTTTGTCCGTCCATCCCTGTTCGGTAGTCTGTCTTTACCATCGCCGTCGGTTTGATCCGACCCTGCTCCTTAACATCCTGACTTCCCACCCCCTGGTTGTAGTGGGCGGTGAAATCCTGGAAAATTTTTATTACCTCCCGGCCGGGTCTGTTCCGGATGCCCGAACCTCGGCCCGGATGCTGGACAAATGCCTGGATCATCTGGCGTCCGGGAAGCGAACGGAACAGGCCTTGATAAAAGCGCGCTCGGACCTGGAAAACAGGGTGGCCGAACGAACCGCGGAGCTTTCTGCGGCCAACGAGGAGTTGAAAAGGGAGATTCAGGAAAGACACAAGGCCCAGGCCGCTGCGGCCCGCCGCGAAACCATTCTTCGAGCGGTGGCGGCGGCCAGCGAGAAATTTTTGCGGGAAACTGAACTAAACGCCGAAGGCATCCAGGAGGTCCTGGCCTCTCTGGGCCAAGCCGCCGGAGTAAGCCGGGTCTACGTCTTCGAGAACCGCTTCGGCGCGGACGACGTTCATCTGACCAGCCAGCGGCATGAATGGACGGCCCCGGGGATTATCTCCCAGATCAATAATCCTGATCTGCATGACTTTCCCTGGCAAGCCGGGGGAATGGGCCGCTGGGAAAAAATACTGGAGGCCGGCCGACTCATCCAAGGTCAGGTCAGGGACCTGCCGCCCAGCGAACGGGCCATACTCGAACCCCAAGGCATCATTTCCATCCTGGTGGTGCCGATCTTTGTCCGCGGCCGTTGGTGGGGCTTCATGGGTTTCGACGAATGTCTGACGGAAAGAGATTGGTCGGCCGTGGAAGTGGATGCCTTGAAAACGGCCGGGGCCATACTGGGCGCTTTGATCGAACGAAAGTTGACCGAAGAAGTCCTCAGGGAAAACGAGCAAAAGTACAGAACCCTGGTCGATACCACCTCTCACGGCATTTCGGAAATAGACCTTTCCGGGACCATTACTTTCGCCAACTCGGCCCATCATCGGATTCTCGGCTTTAACGACCGGGAATTGATCGGCCTGTCCGCCTTGGACTTGATCCCCACGGATCAGGAACGCCGGTTTTTCCAGAATTCCTTGAAAAAACTGAACGAAGACCGGCCGAAGACCGCACCCTGGTTCGGTCGTCTCCGGACCAGGGACGGCCGGATCATTGATGTCCAGGTGGATTGGGATTACAAATACGATGCCCAAGGCTCATTGACCGGCCTCATTTGCGTAGTCACGGATATAACCGAACGGAAAAAGGCCGAGGCCGCTCTGCGGGAAAGCGAAGCTCATTTGCGCTCCCTGATGGAAAACGCCGTGGATTTCGTCGTCTACAGATTGGCCGCTGATGAAAGGAACGATTACCTGGCTCGAGTCGTTTTCGTCAGTCCTTCCATCAGAGAGATAGTCGGGGTGGAAGACCCCATGAACTTTGAAACTTGGTTCGCCATGGTCCATCCGGATGATTTGGACCGGGTGGTGGAGGCCAACCGACGCGGATTCGAGACCTTCAAGTTCAACGAGGAAGTTCGGGTCTATAATCCGGTCAAAAAAGAATGGCGCTGGATTCAGGCCGTCACCACAGCCGTTCCCGATGAACTGGGCCGCCCGAAATACGCCAACGGGATCATGCTGGACATCACCGACCGGATCAAGGCCCAGGAAGCCCTCCGCCAGAGCGAAGAGACGGCTAACGCCTTGCTCAACGCCTCCACCGAAATGATGATGCTGCTTGACATCAATATGAACATCCTGGCCGTCAACGACCCCGTAGCTCAAAACCTGGGCCTGTCCAAAGAAGATTTGGTCGGCCGCCGGGCCTTTGATTTCTTTTCGTCTGAACTGACTCGAATCCGACAACAAAATATCCGGGAAGCGGTGACCGCCGGCAGACCGGCGCCTTGGGAGGACCAGTGGTCCGGCCGATTCTATTTTCACAATGTCTACCCTATCTTTGATGATAAAGGACAGGTGGTTCGGCTGGCCGTCTTCACCCGCGACAACACCCAGCAGCGTCAGGCCGAAGAACAAGTCAGGTCTTATCAGGAAAGGCTCCGCCGCATGGGCTCCGAACTGCTTCTGACCGAAGAACGTGAACGCCGGCGCATCGCCACCGACTTACATGACCATATCGGCCAGTCTTTGGCCATCACCAAAATCAGGCTGAAAAGCCTGCAAGCCGGACTGTCCGGTCCACAAGCCCAAGCCGCCGAAGAAGTCTGCCGCCTGGTCGAGGAAATGATCAAGCAGGTCCGGTCCCTGACCTTCGAACTGAGCCCGCCGATCCTATACGAACTCGGACTCGAGGCGGCCGTCGAGTGGCTGACCGAACAGACGGAGGAAAAATATAACCTGCCGGTGGCTTTCGAGACCGACCGCCGGCCGAAGATGGTCGAAGACGACGTCCGGATTTCCCTGTTCCGCGGGGTTCGGGAACTGCTTTTCAACGTGGTCAAACACGCCCAGGCCCCCCGGGCCAAAGTGACTATCCGACAGGATCAAGATAGAATTATGATCGAGGTCTGGGACGAGGGTCTCGGTTTCTCAAACCTGGATCAGCAGATCAACACCGATAAAAAAAACTTCGGCCTCTTCAGCCTCCGGGAAAGACTGGAAGCTTTGGGCGGAGATTTTTTCATCGTGTCCGAACCCGGCCGGGGGACTCGGGCCGTCATGACCGCCCCCCTGAAAAGGGAGATTTAGTCGGAAGGAGAAATACGTTTGACCATTAAAGTCCTTGTGGCGGATGACCACCAGATTGTCAGAGAAGGACTGCGATCCTTGCTCGAAAAAAAATCCGGCTTGGAAGTCATCGGTGAAGCGGAAAACGGCCGTCGCGCCGTGGAGCTTGTCCGGCAGCTCAAACCGGACGTCGTGATTATGGACGTGTCCATGCCCGACCTCAACGGCATCGAAGCCACCCGTCAAATCAATCAGGATTTCCCGGGCGCCAAGGTTCTGGCCCTGTCCATGCATTCGGACCGCCGGTTCGTGGCCGACATTCTCAAGGCCGGCGCTTCAGGCTACCTCTTGAAAGACTGCGCCTTCGACGAACTGTTCTCGGCTATTCAGGCCGTGACCCACGGCCAAATTTATCTGAGTCCCAGCATCACCGGTCAGGTCATTAAAGACTATCTGCGGCGTCTGGCCGAACCACACGCTTCGGTCGTTTCCCTTTTAAGTCCCAGGGAACGGGAGATTCTTCAAATGATAGCCGAGGGCAAAGGCACCAAGGAAACGGCGGCCAGACTCAACGTCAGCATCAAAACCGTTGAAACTCACCGACGCAACATCATGGAAAAATTAAATATCCACAGCGTGGCCGAATTGACCAAGTTCGCTGTCCGTGAGGGCCTGACCGCTCTGGAACATTAACCCGGAAAAGGTTTGATTCCGTCCGGCCAGGGATTTCGCCGGAAAGAATCAGGGATTTCCCGATTGAAAGCCTTGGCGTTGAAGTTTACATTAGTTAAACAGGATAAAATGAAAAATCTGGAGGATACTTTTAGGAATATAATTATAAATCATACTTAGACCGGGAAGGGGAAAATAAAGCCGGGGCTGATCCCAATCCTCCTCAAAAAAAGGAGGGGCCGCCGTGGGTGATCCCCTGCCTAGAAGGGGGCATAGCAGAGGGCCCACGACGGCTAATGGGAAGAAATGGGATTAGGGGCTAATCCCAATCCGCATGAACATGCGGATGTTTTTTATTATATCCAATGGTCAACCATAAATCAATACTTTTCGCAGTCCATCCTCCATTTTTTTATGAAAAAATTCACTAGAACATCAAGCCGGATTCTGGTATTTCCGGACTCCGGAAAATCGTGATTTTCTGATGAGCTGGCCTTGAAATATATTTTTAGGAGGTGAAAACATGGGCCGAACAGCTGCAGCGGATGAGTTGGCGGAATATTTGGACAGCGGAGTCTGTCCTTATTGTTACGCCGAAGATGTGGTCGAAGACGGCACGGACTGGGAAGGCAATACTCTGAAAAAATTTAAATATTGCACCAAATGCGAAAAAAGATGGACCGAAATATTTACTATGACCGGACTGTTCCTGGATGATGCCGGCGACTGATCCAAGTCAATAGTCAGAAAAAACTTCAGCCTGGGATTGAAAATTTCGACTTTACCTGTATTCTTTAACTTATTTAAGTTAATTTCGGCTAAAACTACAAATAAACAGAGACCAAGAGGGGGAGGAATATTTCCAAGCCTCAAGGTGATTATTTAGTCAATTTCCAATGAAACCGTTTAGTTAAGGAGGCGATGATGAGAAAGTTCGGATGCTTGGTGATTATCCTGGCTTCATTGCTTTTGATTTATACCATCCTGCCGGCTCAGGCCGAAATGCCCGGGGCCGACGCCGCCGCCCTCTGGAATTACATCACCAAGGAATCTCCCTACACTCAGTGGAAATTTTGGCCCGACCACCAAGGCCTTTTACCCGGCCGCGCCCCTCATGGTCCGTTTCACAAGGTTTATGTCAACGATGCGGCCTACAATTCACCAAAACCGCCGCTGGCTTACGGCAGCATCCAGGTTAAGGAAAATTACAATGAGGACAAAAAATTAGCGGCCATTACCATTATGTATAAAGTCAAGGGGTACAATCCCAAGGACGGCGACTGGTTCTGGGCCAAGTACTCGTTGGACGGCCAGGCCAACCCGGCCGGGAAGCCGGCCGGCTGCATCGGCTGCCATGGAACCAGGGCCGCCAACGACTTTGTCCTGGTCCATGAGTTCAAATAAAGCGGGACGCACCGATTAGTTTCAAAACAGGTCTCAAATGCTCAAAATACATCCCTTGATCCAATTGGCCGCCACGGCCCTGGCCTTATATGTTTTATTTTGGGGCGTCCAGCGCTTTCGGTTCCTTCATCTGAAACAGAAAACCAAGTTCCCTTGGCGGCGTCACGCGACCTGGGGAAAAATAACCATGGCCGCCTGGTTGGCCGGTCTGGTCGGCGGGCTGGTCATGACCAGACTAACTTGGCCCGGATTCCTGATCACCGGAGCTCACGCCTGGATAGGTTTGAGCCTGGGGACTTTGGTTGTTTTCGGCTTGATAACCGGAATTTATATGGATCGGGTCAAAAAGACCCGGAAAGTCTTGCCCTTGATCCACGGCCTTAACAACACCCTGGTGGTGCTCCTGGCCCTGATCCAGATTTATACCGGCTGGATGGTCTACAACGCCTTTGTGCTGGGGAACTGAATTTTAAAATTGGGGGGAATGCATTCGGCTCGGCTGAGCCCATGTCGATTATGGCCGCCTGTCTCGGAGATTCGGCTGATTATCTTCCTTCAAGTCTGATCGGCCAAAATGACCAGGACGTCGCCCGGCCGGATATGATCGTCCTTCATTTCATTCCAGGCGCGGATCTGCACCGGATCGACCCTGAAACGCCGGGAAATCTTCCAGAGGGTGTCGCCTGACTGCACGGTATAGGATACAGCGCCGACCTTTCCGCCCGTCCGGGACCTGGTTTGAGAAACTTGCGTGTTTTGAGGCTCTTGGCTGACCGGTTTGGAGGCCGTCGTCTTCTGCGGCTCCGGACCGGCGGCCCCGGCGATCTTCAACACTTGGCCCGGATGGATGGTGTTGTCTTTCATTCCGTTCCAGGATCGAACCTGAGCAGGGTCCACGTTGAACTTCCTCGAGATCTTCCACAGGGTGTCGTCCGGCTGGACGGTGTAGGTAGAGGTCAGTGTTTTCTTTTCGGAATCGGAGCTTTTGCCGGCAGCGGTCGAGGCTTTTTCCCGGACCGGCGTCTCGGCCGGGGAAGCCTCGAGTTTCTGAGGAGAATCATCCGCAACCGCCGATCTTTCCGCAGAGGCGGTCATGATCTTCAGGGTTTGGCCGGTGCGGATCCGGTTGTCCTTCAGCCCGTTCCAACCCTGAATCTGTTCAACCTTCACGCCAAACCGCTGGGATATTTGCCAGAGGTTTTCTCCTTCTTTAACCTTGTATGTCACCGCCTGGTCCGCGGTTTTCTTCCCGCGGCCCGCCGGAGCTTGCGCCGAAGGGCTTTCTTCGGCCCGCTTGGCCGTAACTTGTTTCTGGACCGCTTCGGATTCACCCTTTTGAATCTTATCCGGGGTTTGCCCGGCCAGAGATTTATCCAGGTACAGAACCAGCTTTTGGCCGGGCATCAGTTTGGTCACGTCCTTGATGTCGTTCCAGGCGGCGATGTCTTTCCAGTTCAAGTCGAAGCGCATGCCGATCATCCAGGGATTGTCGCCGGGCCGGACGGTATAGACCAAGCGCTGCATCTTTTCCAGCTCCGCCCGCTGGGCGGCCAGCTTGGCCTGATAGGTCTTTTGCCGGGCCTGATACTCGTCGGCCCCGAGCGGTATCCTGATCATCTGGCCCCGCTTGAGCTGTGTGGAACGTAACCCATTAAAATCCTTCAAAGTGTCTGATGGAATGCCGTACAGCCGGCTGATGGTCGCCAGGGTCTCTCCACCCTTAACCTTGTGGGCCGACGATTTTAATCTCTCTCCGGCTTCAAGTCGGGCGTATTGGGCCAAAAAAGATTCCCGGACTCCCTTGGGAATCCGCACCGAATAGTTACGTTCGTCCAGAGGCGTGCACCAGCGTTTGAGGTGAGGATTAAGCTCCTGGATAGCCTCTGTATTGACCCCGGCTAAACGGGCGATCACTTCCAAATCCGTGGGATACGGCAGAACCGCCTCGTCCACTTCCTGGGGCTTCTGGGGCTTAATGTCCGTCAGGCCGTAAACTTCCGGCTCCTTGGCGATAATAACCGCCGCCAAAAACTTGGGCACATAATCCTTGGTCTCGGCCCGCAGGTAGTCCTCGCCGGCGATGGTCCAAAAATCCGTGGCCTTGTATCGTTTCAGGGCCTTGAGGATTTTACCTTCGCCGGCGTTATAACCCGCCGCCGCCAGATACCAGCAGCCGAACAACTGGTGGAGGTCGGCCAGATAGTCGGCCGCGGCCCGGGTCGATTTTTCCGGATGGAGCCGTTCGTCCACCCATTCGCTTATTTTGAGGCCGTAGCGTTTTCCCGTGGCCGGGATGAACTGCCAAAGACCGGCGGCGTGAGCCGGCGAATAGGCCTCGACCCTAAAACCGCTCTCGATCAAAGACAAATAGGCCAAGTCTTCGGGCAAACCTTTCTCCCGGAATATCTTTTTCATCATGTCCAGGTACTTGCCCGAACGGCCCAAGGATCGGGTCATGAAGCCCCGGGCGTCGCCTAAAAAAAATTCCATGGCCGCCTGGACGTCTTCATTCATGGTGATGGGAATGGTCAGAGGACGGCCTTCCAGGGCGATGATTTCCGAAGCGACTTTTTTCTTTAATTCTTCCGAATATAAAGGACCAGGCTTGAAACCGGCTTCACCCGGCCGGCAACCTTGAACCGCGGCCGCGGCCTGGGCCCCGATAACGGACGGCCCGGCAGGGGGTTTTCTTTCCACACCGGCGCAGGAAGTCAAGACCGCCAGGATCAGAATCGGATAAATCAGCGTGCGGATGTTACGAACCATCACTCCCCAAACAAAAAACGAAGCTGTCTCGTCCATCAGGCCAATTGGGTAAATAACATAAATTGGCCCGGCCGGGCAAGCAAAAATTGAGAAAATCCGACTGTTTTAATGGAAAAAAACGATTTATCCGCGGATATCCGCTTCAGACTTCCGGCCCGACCTGTTTGACGCTTTCAGCATCATTGTTTATCATGCAAAATAAAAAGAAAGAACCATGATGGTTTTTCAAGACAATAAAATGTAAAGATGACCTCCCCCATGGCTAATCAAAAACGCCGCTATCACGGCTTTATCGCCTTGGGCCTGCTCGCGGTTTCTGAAATATTGATGCTGGCCGGAGTCCGTCCTTTCACCACCTGGTTTTATTCCCTGGCCTGGTGGTCTTATATCTTTATCGTCGATCAGGCCGTTTACCATTTGAAAGGCAATTCGCTCTGGGTCAACCGTCGCCGGGAATTCCTCCTTTTGATCCCCACCTCGGTCGCCTTCTGGATGATCTTCGAAGGCGTCAACGTCTACCTCCAAAATTGGCATTACACGGGCATCATCCGCGAGGCTTGGCTGCGTTGGCCGGGCTACTTCATCGCCTACGCCACGGTCTTGCCCGGCATATTCGAAACGACCGAGCTTTTAGAGGCCTTAGGGCTTTTCCGCCGCAGCCGGATCAAACCCCTGCCCCGGACTACGGCCTGGTATAAACCCTTCGTCCTGATCGGCATTTTCTTCCTTTTCGCCCCCATCTTTTGGCCCCGTTTCTTTTTTCCCCTCATCTGGGGCGGCTTCATCTTCCTGCTCGAACCTTTAGTTCACGCCCGGGGCGGCCGGTCCCTGATGCGGGACTGGGAACAAGGCAGCCTGCGCACCTTCTATCTGCTCCTGACCGCCGGCCTGATCTGCGGCCTGCTCTGGGAGTTCTGGAATTTTTGGGCCGTATCCAAATGGGTCTATACCGTCCCCTGGGTGGGCCGACTCAAGGTCTTTGAAATGCCCGTCCTGGGGTTCGGCGGGTTCCCGCCTTTCGCTGTTGAACTGTACGTCATGACCAACGCCGTCTCCCTTTTCCGCCGCGGCCGGGGCTGGCGAGCGGAAGACGCCGGCCGGCCCGGCGGCGCTTCCCCCCTCTGGATTGCCGTAGGCGCGGCCTTGTTTTTAGCCCTGTTCATCATGGGCGGCCGGTCCATCGAGTTTTTCACCATTAAATCATTTGTTTGACCCAAACCTTCAATAGACAATGAAAAAAAACTCGAACCGCCGCCGAACCGTTCACCTGGTCAGCCTGGGCTGCCCCAAAAATCTGGTCGACAGCGAATATCTTTTAGGTTTACTGACCGAGCGAGGCTGCCGGGTGGTCGAGGAACCGGGTCAGGCGGAGATTTTACTGGTCAACACCTGCGCCTTTATCCAGTCGGCGGTCGAAGAATCCATCGACCACATCCTCCATCTGGCCGAATATAAAAAGACCGGCCCGGCCCGTATCCTGGGCGTCCTAGGCTGTCTGCCCCAGCGTTATGGCGCGGAACTGATCGCCGCCCTGCCCGAGGTGGACCTTTTCTGCGGCACTGGAGAAGTGGACCTGTTGCCAAACCTGTTGGAACAAGCTCGGCAGGGGAAAGTTTCTAAAACCAGGAAGATTCTCCGACCGGGCTTTCTGCCCGACTCCACCATGCCCCGGCTGCGCTCCGCGCCTTTTTATCGGGCTTATCTCAAAATCGCCGAAGGCTGTTCCAACGCCTGCTCTTACTGCCTCATTCCCCGGCTGCGCGGTCCTTTGCGCAGCCGACCGCGGCCCTGGCTCATAGACGAAGCCGCGGCCCTGGCTGAATCAGGGGCCAAAGAATTGATCCTGGTGGCCCAGGACACTACGGCTTACGGCCGAGACCTCAAGGACGACTCTAACCTGGTCCGGCTCCTAAGGGACCTGGCCGGGATTTCCGGACTGGAGTGGCTGCGGGTCATGTACGCCTATCCTTCGGGACTGACCGAGGAGCTGATCGAGGTCCTGGCCCAAGAACCCAAGGTCTGCAAGTACTTGGACCTGCCCCTCCAACACGTCCGCCCGGCGCTCTTGAGGAGAATGCGGCGGGACGATTCCCCTGACCTCCTCAGCCTGGTCCAATCGCTCCGGCAGGCCGTTCCCGGCCTGGCCCTCCGCACCACCATGATGGTCGGTTTTCCCGGTGAAACCGACGCCGACTTCGCCGGGCTTCTTGATTTCATCTCCGAGGCCAGGTTCGAGCATCTGGGCGTGTTTAAGTTCTCCCCTGAAGAAGGAACGGCGGCGGCCAAGGCCCTGGATCAGGTCCCTCAACGGATCAAGGAAAACCGAAGGCGCAAACTAATGGCCCGGCAGAGGCGTCTGGCCCGCGAGATAAACCGGGCCATGATCGGCCGGACCCTGCCGGTCTTGGTCGAAGGTGTTTCCCCGGAAACCGACCTGCTTCTGGTCGGCCGGACCCAGGGGCAAGCCCCCGAAATCGACGGCCAGGTTTACCTGACCAAGGGCCGGGCCGCGCCCGGGGACATCGTCCCCGTCCTCATCACCCACGCCCACGACTACGACCTGGTCGGGGAGATAGTCGATGACGGAATTTCAGAAGAAAAAGGATTTCTTGACAGGCCGGTGGGAGGTGGCTAACATGGCCCTCGTCTGTCGGCAAAGCGGAGGAACATGGATCACACTTCGGTAATCGATCGTTTGGCTCCGGTCTTTGAACGGGTGGATCAGCAGCTCCGGGACCACTTGGCCTCGGACGTCCCTTTCATCGGCCAAGTCTGCGAACATATTATTTTATCCGGGGGCAAGCGTCTTCGGCCGGCCCTCTTTGTCCTGGCCGCCCGCCTCTGCGGGTACTCCGGCGACCGGGAATACTATTTTTCCTCGGTTTTTGAATACCTCCACGCCGCCAGTCTCCTCCACGACGATGTGGTCGACCAGTCCGATATTCGGCGCGGCCGGACCGCGGCCCATCTGGTTTACGGCAACAAAGGCGTGATCCTGGTGGGGGATTTCCTCTTCGCCAAGTCCCTGGCCCTGGCCGCGGAAACCGGGTCGGTCAGGTTCCTCGAAGTTCTGGCCAACACCGTGGCCCTCATGTCCGAAGGCGAAGTCCTCCAGCTTCTCCATGCCCGGGACCCGGGCACCACCGAAGAAGCCTACGAGCGGGTCATTCACCGCAAAACCGGGGCCTTGATCGAGTCGGCCTGTTACCTGGGCGCGGTGCTGGCCGGAATTGAAGACGGACGGGCGGAAGGACTCAGGCTTTACGGCCGTAAAATTGGCCAGGCCTTTCAGATCGTCGACGATGCCCTGGACTACTCCACCACCCAGGATGAATTCGGCAAACCTGTCGGGCACGACCTCGACGAGGGCAAAATCACCTTGCCGATCATCAGGGCCTTGGCCCAGGCCGAGCCCGAGGATCGTGAGGAAATAAAGGCCCTGGTAGCCAAAAAGCAACGAACTGATGAAGAATTCCATCGGGTCAAGGCCTTGATCGACAAATACCAAGGACTCGAGCAAACCATGACCCGGGCGGCCCGGTTGGCCGTCGAAGCCAAAGAGGTTCTCGCCGATTTCCCCGACCGCCAGGAAAAAAACGATCTGCTCGATTTAGCCGACTTTATTGTCGCCCGCCGCAAATAAGCTCCGCCCGCCGGATTTTTCAGCCGGCCTTTGCTCTCGAGGCAGTTTAAAAACGGAAATAATCATTCCGTTTTCATGACCAGTCGGAAATCCTGATTCCTTTATCCAAATTTACTGAGTGAATTTATATAGATAATCCAAAAATATCGACCGGTCCTTCTCTTGCGGACTGAATATCAGAAATCATACTTCAAGATTTTAACCAGGACTATATAAAACCATAACGACGGAACCTAAAAATTTTTTTAAGTAAGATATTGACATTATTATTTTATACCCTTCATGTTTTTTCAGTTTTTTTATTTTGGCCAAGAAATTGAAAAAGAACGAAGGAGGTAGTATAGTATTTTCGCTAGGGGGCTCGCTGGGCTGAATATTCCATCGCTTGCACGTCATCTGAATCCCCTTTCAGTGATAGCCGGGGAAGGAGTGTTTTTTGCTTTTTGACTGAACGGCTATGAGGATATCGCCGGCGATCTCTAAAGAAATCAGTTTGGAAAAATTTAGGAGGATAGAATGAGCCAAGCGAAATTTTCACCTGTAATCATGGTCATGGCCTTGATAATGGCCTTGGTCGGGACGGCCCTGTTGATCGGCGGCTGCGGCAGCAGCAGCAGCGGCGGGGGCGGCGTCAGTGCGCCGGGGACGTCTGCACCTGGAACCACCCCGGCCACGCCCACCGGTGTGGTCAGTGGAATCGTACGCGATGCGGCCGGGACGGCTGTGGCCGGAGTGACCATCACCGCTGTGCCGGCCACGGGCGCGGCGGCCGACGTGGCCCGGGCCAGGGACGCCGAGTCGGTGACCGCCACTTCCGCGGCCGACGGTTCTTACTCGATGGACGTCCCGGAAACGGAACGCTGCTTAATCACTTTCGTCAAAAGCGGCTATGTGCTGGCTTGCCGGATCGTCCGAGTCCGCAGCGATGTCCCCGTGAGTCTCTCGCCGAATATGAACGCCATCGGAACAACGGCCTCCATTGACGCCGTGACCGGCGGCACAGCGACCGCGGCTGATGGAGCCGCCTTGGTCCTGGCCGCCAATTCTTTGGTCGATGCCGCCGGCCAGGTCTTTTCCGGCGTGGCCAACGTAGCCCTGACCTCTTTCGACCCAAGCACCACCGCCGGCCTGAACGCCTTTCCGGGGGAATTTGAAGGAGTCAACACCAGCGGCAGCACGGTGCCTTTCCTGTCCTACGGCTTCATGGACGCCACGGTCCAGGACGGTGACGGCAACTCGCTTCAATTAGGGGACGGCGAAACGGCCCTGATCAAGATTCCCATCCCGGCCGGCCTGCAAGCCGGGGCCCCTGCGTCCATGCCCCTTTGGTATTTCAATACCAACGACGGCCGGTGGTACCAGGTCGGCACGGGCACGAAGGACGGCAACTTTTACCGGGCCGACATCAGCCACTTTTCTTTTTGGAACTTCGACTACCCCTATGACCGGGCTTATGTGAAAGGCCGGGTGGTCGACTGCGACGGCAACCCCGTAGCTGGAGCCCAGGTTATCGTTAAGGGCGTCTCGACCAATACCTGGTACAACGCCGAACGGTCCACGGCTGAGGACGGCGTCTTCCCGGCCACGGACGGGAGCAATTACGATAACTTACCCGGCATCCCCATCGAAGCCGGGGCCACTTGTGAAATCTGGGCCACGAAACAGGGCCTGGACGGGCAGCGAGCTGAATTCATCGCCCCGGCCGCCGGAGAAACCCTGGATTTCGGCGATCTCAAGTACGGCCAGTGCGATGTCACGGTTCCGCCTTCGGCCCAGCCTTACCCCACCGGCGTCTTCACTCATCTTGACGGCTTCGATTTCTCCGAAGGCGTCGGCGGCACCGGCAACCAGGACGGCAACGTGATCATGTGGGCGCCCTGGCCGACCAACTGGACCGGCGACGGCACCTGGTGGAACCCCTTTACCAATACGGCCACCGAGAACTTCACCAAGGACATGGGCGAAGTGGAACTGAGCTCGGTCACCACCGTGCCCTCCACTTGGGACGCCGGGGCCGGCCAGAATCTGCCGCCCTTGCAGGTGGGCCATGTCTACGTGGTCAAATGTTTGGACGGGTACGCCAAGTTCAAGGTCCTGACGTTGGCTGCCGGCACCATCGAAGCCCAATACTGGTATACTTCCGGCACGACCTTCAGCCGGTAAACCTTTAAGTTAACCGCACCAACTTACGGGCGGGGCCGGAAACGGTCCCGCCCTTTTCACCCGCCCCTGGGATCCAGCCTCAACTTTTACGGTTCTTTTTTCCTATAAAACGTGATAAAAATTAATGAAAAAATCAAAGTCGGAAGGAGTCGACTATGAGTCGGGCCGGCCGTCGTTCTTTTAAACCCCGTAAAAAGACTTTAAAGTTGCTGATCGCCCGCCTGTCCTTGTTCTCGCTGGGCCGGGCCTTCCAGGCCGCCGCGGCCTTGGACCAAGACATCCGCCGGGAACTGGCCGCCTGGCCGGACGGTTATACGGTGATTATGAAGATCGGCCCCCGGGGCCCGGCCATGGTCCTGGTCAAAGAAGGCGGCCGGATGAAATATCGCGGCGAAAAGGAAAGGCCGGCCGACCTGCTCCTGAGCTTCAAACACCTCGAAGCCGCCTTTCCCGTCCTGACCGCCCAGATCGGCACGCCTCAGGCCTTCGCCCAAAGCCGGGCCACGCTCAAGGGCGACCTGAGCGAAGCCCTACGTCTGATCAGGTGCCTGGACATAGTCCAAGGCTATCTCTTTCCCTATCTGATCAAACGAAGAATCATGAAAAAGGTCCCGCCGCTGACCCCGAAAAAAATGCTCAACCGGGGAGTGATTTATATGCTGGGCCTCCCCCTGGGACGCCCATAAAGGCCGAGATCACCTACAAGGGGAGATTGAAAATGATGCCGCCGTATTACGAGTTTTTCTGTCCGGTCAAGATACTCTGCGGCCGACAGGCCGTGGACAATATTCCTTACGAACTGGACCAGCTTCAGGCCCGCCGGCCCCTGATCGTCACCGACCCGGGCGTGGTCCAGGCCGGACTCCTGGACGTCGTGATCCAAGCCTTCAGCGGAGCGGAAGCCGTCATCGGCGGAATCTTTCCAGACACACCCCAGGACTCGTCCAACCTGATCGTGGGTCAAGTGGCCCGGCTGTACCGGGAAAACCGCTGTGACGCCCTGATCGCCGTAGGCGGCGGTTCGGTCATCGACACCTGCAAAGGGGTCAACATTCTGGTCTCGGAAAACGCCGACGACCTGATGGACTTCATGGGCGCCTACATCCTCAAGCGGCCTCTCAAGCCCTTCATCGTCGTTCCGACCACGGCCGGCACCGGGTCGGAAGTCACTTCGGCCGCGGTCATCGCCAATCCGGAACGGAACGTCAAAATGTCTTTTGTTTCGCCCTTCCTGTTCCCCGACGTGGCCGTTTTGGACCCGCGGATGACCATGACCATGCCTCCCCGGATCACCGCCGCCACCGGCATGGACGCCCTGACCCACGCCGTCGAGGCTTACACCTGTCTGCAGAAGAACCCGGTCAGCGACGCTTATGCCGCGGCGGCCATAGCTCTGGTCCGGGACCATTTAATCACCGCCGTCACTCAAAGCCGTAACGAAACGGCCCGGCTGGCCATGGCCAACTCGGCCTTACTGGCCGGAATCGCCTTCACCAACTCCTTGGTCGGCGTGGTCCATGGCTTGGCCCACGCCGTCGGCGGGGTGGCCCATGTGCCCCACGGAGTGGCCAATTCCATCTTCCTGCCCTTCGGCATGGAATACAACCTGGGCCGAGTAGCCGACCTTTATGCTGAATTGCTTCTACCCCTGGCTGGACCCGAGGTTTTCGCCCAAACCGCCCCGGCGGACCGCGCCCGGAAAGCGGTGTCGGTAGTCAAGGACCTTAAACAAAAATTGTATGAACTGTGCGGCCTGCCCCGGACCCTGAAAGAGGCCGGCCTGCCCAAAGACAAGTTGGCAGACATCGCCCGCACGGCCCTGGGCGACGGCAGCATGATCATGAATCCCGAGGCTGTGGACTATGACGACGCCTTGAGGCTGCTCCAGGCGGCTTACGAATGAAACACCGGAAGATTGTCTCCGGCCTGATGCCTCCTGAATCCCCAGGCCGGACCCGGAGGACGAATGGCCGACCGTCTTTACCGCGTCCCATGAGTCAAAGGCCTTAAAACTGAGTGAAGTGAAATTGAACTGTGCCGCGGCGCCTTTTCGCCGTCTGTTTTACTTCAGGAACTGTGAAGAAAAAGTAATGGCGGAATCATATCGAGTCTTGGTGGCCGACGATGAAGAGGTGATCCGGGACGCCTGCCGCCGCATCCTTCAAAGAGCCGGCCATGAAGTCCATACGGCGGCCGACGGGGGTAAAGCCCTCGAGTCATTAAGAAACGACAGTTTCGATCTGGTTTTGCTGGACATCAAGATGCCGGTGGTCGATGGCTTCCAAATCATGAACTTCATCCACCGGGAAAAGCCCGAAACCCGGGTGCTGGTTATCACCGGTTACGGCACGGCCGAAACGGTGGCCAGGGCGGTGGAAGCCGGCGCGGCCCATGTCCTGACCAAACCTTTTTCCCCCAGCGAACTGCGTTCGACCATCAGCCGGGTCCTTGATTCTAGACCGAAGACCGTCTCGGTCAAGGAAACTTAATGATCCCGCCCGCCAATATTCTGGTCGTCGACGACGATAAAATCATCCGGGAGGGTTGCACCCGTATTTTGACCAAGGCCGGCCATCAGGCGGCCGCCGCCGCCGACGGTCAGGAAGCCATCGAGCTCATCAGGAAAAACCGATACGACCTTATTCTGCTGGATATTAAAATGCCGGTCATGAACGGCCTGCAGGTCATGCACATTTTGCGCCGGGAAAACCTCAATGCCCTCATCGTCGTGATTACCGGATACGCCACGGTGGAAACGGCGGTGGAAGCCATGAAGGCCGGGGCCTATGACCTTCTGCTCAAACCCTTCTCCCCGGACAGTCTTCGCATCGCTGTCAACCGAGCCTTGGAACATCTCCGCTTGGCCCGGGAGATGGAAGAATTGCGCCGGGTCCAAGCCCGGAGCCTCAGGGACATCGCCGCCGAGCAGAGTCGGGTTCGGACCATCATGAACTCGATGCCCTGCGGCCTTCTGGTCACGGATAATGAAAAGAACCTGGTCCTGTTCAACCCTTTAGGGCCTTGGATGCTGGAATTGGACCCGGCCGCGATCGCCGAACGGCCTGTGTCCGAAGTGCTGAAGCAGCCGGAACTGCTGGAAATGATCGACCGGATTTGCCGGCCCGGCGGCGCTGAATTCACCGCTTTGGAACGTGAGCTCAAGGTCGGAGCAAACATTTTTCTCCGGGCCAGGACCGCACCGGTCCGCAGCCCTGAAGGCGGCCTTTTGGGCACGGTCACCGTCCTTCAGGACATCACCCAGCTCAAGGAAATCGACCGCATGAAATCCGAACTGGTGGCCATGGTGTCCCATGAGCTGAGAGCCCCGCTGGCCGTCATCAGACAGCAGGTGGACGTGCTTCTGGAAGGTTTGGCCGGCCCGATCAACCTCAAACAGGCCCATATCCTCCAGCGGGCCCAGTATCGAGTCCAAGGCCTGCTCGACTTGATCAATCAGCTTTTGGATTTGAGCCGGATCGAGGCCGGCCGGGGCATTTCCCGGCAGGAGCCTTTGGACTTGGCCCCCGTTCTCCGCCGAGTGGTCGAGTTGCTGGCGCCCCAGGCCCAAGCCAAGTCCCAACAGGTCACCACCCAAATCCCGGCTTCTCTGTCGGCCGTTTCCGCCGATCCGCAAAATATGGATGAAGTCTTTGTCAATGTCATTGAAAACGCCGTAAAATTCACCCCGGAAGGCGGGCGGATTCGCGTCTCCGCCGCCATGGCCGGCGATTATGTCCGCATTGAAGTGGCCGACACCGGGTACGGCATTCCCAAGGAGGACCTCCCCAGGATATTTGACCGGTTCTTCAGGGTAAAAAGCGACAAAACCAGAACGATTTCCGGGACCGGCCTGGGACTGCCCATAGTCAAGGGCCTGGTGGAAGCCCATCTGGGCCGGATCAAGGTCGACAGCCAGGTCGGACAGGGGACGACCTTCACCATAGAACTGCCCGTCTTGAAGACCGACCGGCCGTTCCCGGCCGCCACACCCCAGGAAAAAAAGTGAACCAGGAGTATGGATGAGGCCGATATTCTGCTTTATTGACGATTCGCCCTTCGAACTGGAAGTCTTCAGTCAACACATCCCCGTAGCCGCGCCCGGCCTCGAATTCATTCTGGGATCGACCTATGAAGAAGTCCGAAAAAAGCTCGGCGACCGTTATCCCTGCCTTTTTCTTTTGGACCTTTACGGTCGGGACCCTGATCTTGTCTCACCGGGTCTCCCGCCTCGCGAGGACCTGGAAGCCAGAATCCAGGGACACGGGTCATTACAAGAAGTCTATGCCGGCTTGGATGACTTTCCCGGAGATAAGATCAATGAATTCCTTAAAAGACTTTTTCACCTGGTCGACCCTTGGCGTCAGCTTTTTTATTACGCCTCCAGGGCCGCCGGGCAGAATATCAAATACGGTCTGGGCAATCTGACCGCAGCCCGGAGGGAGTTCCCGGCCGCGGCCGCCGTGGCTTACACCCGCAAGTCCATAATCCACGACGCGGTGGAAGTCCTGGCCGCCGGCATAGACGGTCTGAACCTGAAACCGGACGGACCTGACGATGAGGCCATCCGTCAAGCCACGGCCGCCGCCGCCCCCCGGCTCCTGGAAACCTGGTCCAATCAGGTCACCCAGAGCTTCACCAATTACCTCCAGCGGCTGGTGCTGCTCCTGGTCAAATCGGGCGGCGACGTTGAAGTCCCCAGTTTGTCGTCCCCGGATCGCCTTTCAGCCGAAGTCAAAGAAACCCTTGGTCCGGGCGAGATGAACTTTCTGCGGACGGCCGCGGCTTGGTGGTCTTATACCGGTCATGAACCGCTGATCTGACCGGCGGCCTCCCCTTTGGACGAATTTTTAAAGCCTTTGGGCCAGGATAGCTCCGGCAGTAATTCGCCGAGCCTGGACATGGAGCTCTGAATCTGGGTCAGCCAGCCTTGGGAATAAATGTAGTTGACCATTAAACTCAAAGACCGCTCCAGGCCCATAGGCGACCAGTTGGCCCCGAAATTGACGTTGGCCGGGTACAAGGCGGCCCCGTTGTTCAGATGGAAATTGGCCACCGGGTCCAAAGGTTGACCGGCCCGGTTCTTTTCTTCGGCCAGATAGATATAACCCAGCCGGCTCAGCGGTTTGGTCAGGCTGTTGACCAGGGTCTTGTTCTCGGCCCATTTGGTGTCGGAAAAAACCCCCAGCAGGACCTTGGCCAAACCATCCTGGAGATCCCCGCCCTTGGAGACATATTCTTCAACCAGTAGACCTTGGGTCCGCTTGTCGAACAACTTTTCCAGCTCCTGGACGTTCATCTTGAATCCTTCCGCCTTGCCTTCCAGGATCGGCCGCAGATACCGGCGCCAGAAACCGGGCATCGGGCTGAGGGTGCAGAAATTTTTAAGGTAGGGGTCGGTCTTTTTTAAGTGCCTGACCACCTGGAATATCAACATGGCCCCCAGGCCGAGACCGGCCAGCCCGTTTTGAGTATTGTTGATGGAATAGAAAACCGCCGTGTCCGGACGGCTTTCTTCAGGCGCCTCCGCTTCATCTTTCGGCCGGATGATTTCATGAATGGAACGGACCAGGCCTTTGGTTAGAGCCGCTTCGATGAAGACCACCGGTTCTTCGGGCATAGCATAGTGATAAAGGGCGAAACAGCGGCGGTCCCGGCCCAGACGCCGGCCCATCTCCTCGATGGTGACCATGGGGTGGACCAAGTCCCTGTCCTTCAAGATTTCGATCTGGCGAAATGGAGAATCCAGGGTGATCTCCTTCAAGACCAAGAACCCGTCTTCGAACCATGACTCAAAGAGCTGAACCAGGTCATTGTCCAAAGGACCAAGGTCGGGGCCGCCCTGGCGCTGGGCGGCCAGGATGTCGGCCCGCAGGTCCAGCAAAAATTTCAACCCGCCGGGCAGCCCCAAAAAACGCCGGAATAAACGCGCTCTGGGTGAGGCTATGCCGTCTCTGAGCTTGATCAAGGTCCGCCGCCACGCGGTCAGGTCCTGACCAGCCTTGGCCGCCTCCTGGATCAAGGGCATGGCCTCTTCGGGCCGGACCTCGGCGATCTCAAGAAGCAAAGGGAAAAAGAGGTTTTTTTCTTCTCGATTCAAAGCCAGATAGTCGGTTTTGAGTCTTTCCAAGTCCTTGGTCTCGATGGTCGAACCCGCCAGAATGCTTTCCACGGCCTGGGCCAAAGAGCCGGACCGATTTTTCCTTTTGGCGGTGTTCTGCTTGCTCCGCGCGCTCATCTCCGTTCTCCCATCCTCTATAGTCATGATGACGGATTTTCTCTTTTGAATAAGACCTTGTCAACCGCACGATGGACAACCATTCCGGGCGGTTTCTTTCGGTTGGTAAAGCCTTTCAACAAAAATTTTATTGACCTAAAAAAGTTATTGACATGGCCCGGCTCCGGCAGTATAAGTGCCAGCCTGTGGACGTTGCTTCGGATGACCCCGGGCGGTCCACTCAAGTGTTGGAGAGAAGACCGGTGACCCCGGTCTTCTTTTTTTAATCATCTTCCCCGCAATCTTTATCTTTAGACCTTCTGGGAAAAAGCGGCCAGGGCCGCCGGGATCAGCTCTCTGATCACAGCCTCGCCGTCGATCTCCCGCCGCTTGAGAAATTCCTCATACCGAGGCTGGTTTTTTTTCAGCTCCGGAAAGGGCGGCCTAAACTCCGTTTTTAGAGACCGGTGCTTCAAGATCAGGTGGACCAAGGGATATTTTTCTCCGGCGAAGCCCTCGACCCAACCCAAACGCCGCATGCACTCCCAACGAATTTGATCGATCAAAAAAAGGCTGGCCTCCAAAACCTTGAGCTTGGGCTCTCCCCTTAAAAATTGAAATTTGTCATAAGGCCCCAAATCAAAGACGCCCATGATCAAGTCATATAAAACGGCCATAGTTTTGTGGCCTAGCTGAGCCAAAGTCAAAATGGTCGGATCGGACAAGTCGGACAGACAGGTCCGGCTGGTCAGGTTTTCGGGGAAGCTTTTCCGCCATAAAGTCACACTGCGTTCTATAGCTCGACTTGAACTGAATTCTTTCAAATTGATTACTTCGCCCATCTCCGCTTCCGTTCGGCCTCGAGGCCGCTCCTGGATGATTCGGCCCTCGCCTGATAAGTATAGCAAAAAGCCGGCTTCTTTTCAGGGATAAATCAGTTCAGGCCGAACAGCGCCGTTGCTTCTTCAAACGATCCTTCAAAATGTTGCGCCTCTTGCCCTGATAAGATATAAGAATCAGCCATGACCATCCAAACCGCCTGTGAATACTTTGATTCAGCCCAGTTGGAACTGGTCAGGCAGGCCACCCATATTTCCGAGGACGTCATCAGCGACCGCTTTCAATTGACCAGCGACAACTGGCGGCAATACCGTTACGATCTGCGCACGCTCAAGGACCTTTCCCCCGAGGAGATAGTTCCGGAAGCCTTCGCCCAGATCGTCCGCTACGCCCGGCCGGTTCTCCCGGACAGGCTCCGCCGGGCCGATTTCTACAGCATCTGCCTGCAAGACCATAACATTTTGCAGGCTCTTAGGCGCGAAGCCAAGCTCAAACTCTTTCCTCTCCTCGTCTACGTCATCACCCATGAACTGGTGCATATCGTCCGTTTTTACAAATTTGTGCAATTTTTTCACGCCGACCCGAACCAAAGGGAAGCCGAGGAAGCCAGGGTCCACCGAATCACCTATGAAATGCTCCGAAAAAACCAGGTGCCGGACCTTGCCCAAATATTTGAATTTTATGCCCGGCACAGGGGCATCATCGATTAGCCCCGGCCGGCCTGGTCAGGCCTGGGGTTTCACCGAACCGAACTCAAAAAAATCCCCCCCTCGTTCCCAGGCTCCGCCTGGGAACGCACTGCCTGGCAGGCTCGGCCGGCTTATCTCGGGAATATTCAACAACGCAAAATGCTCAAAAATTTTTTCCTCTTGACAAGCAGGATGAAGTGATTATTTTGTAGTCGTTCAGTTGGGAGGAGGTTCAGGTTTATGCCTATTTACGAATACGAATGTCTAAAGTGCGGTCAGATCATCGAGGAACTGCAAAAATTTTCCGACCCGCCTTTGAAAAAATGCCCTGGCTGCGGCGGGAAGGTCCATAAGCTCATGTCCATGAATTCATTTCACCTGAAGGGCTCGGGCTGGTACGTCACCGACTACGCCCGCAAGGATGGCAGCCGCGGAGCCTCGAAGTCCGAATCTTCAACCAAATCGGAAACCACGACCGGCGAATCGGCCTCTAAGACTGAGACCAAGGCGGAAGCCTGAAAATATATATAGGGGATCATCTTCCCCGTTCTCCCGGGCGGCCGGCGGCTGCCCTTTTTTTTCAAAGCGCTCATCGGAGGCCGAGCTTTGCGCCGTTTAATCACCCAGGCTGTGGCGGCCGCCCTTTCTCCTGAAGGTCTGGACCGGGACTTGGCCGTCCGCCTCCTCGAGCTCGAAGCTCCGGAAGACATTCATCTGCTGATGGCCGAAGCCAACCGGATCCGGGCTATGACCCTGGGCGGCCAAATCGAACTTTGCTCGATTGTCAACGCCAGGTCCGGCCGGTGCAGCGAAAACTGCGCCTTCTGCGCCCAGTCCGTGCACCATCAGGCCCAAATCGAAACCCACCCGTTTCTCGACCAGGCCGCCATTTTAAAAACAGCGGCCGCCGCCAAATCCTTCGGGGTGACCAGATTCTCCATCGTCATCAGCGGCAAGGGCGTCTCCCCCGGCCGGGAGCTGAACCGGATCGCCCGAGCCATCGAGGCCATCGCCGACCTGGGTCTTTCACCGTGCGCCTCCCTGGGACTGCTTGACGACGAATCGGCCCGGGTCCTGAAAGCGGCGGGACTGGTCACCTACCATCACAACCTGGAGACGGCCCCGGAATTCTACCCGACAATCTGCACCACTCATTCCATCAACGAACGAATCGAAACGGCCCGGCGGGCCAAAGACCACGGCTTCCGCCTCTGCTGCGGCGGGATCATCGGCCTGGGCGAGTCCAGACCGATGCGGGCCGCCCTGGCTCTGGCCCTGCGGGACCTTCAGCCGGACTCCATCCCCCTCAATTTCCTCAACCCCATCCCCGGCACCCCCCTGGCCGGGGTCCCGCCCCTTCCCCCGCTGGAAATACTTAAAACCATCGCCGTATTTAGGCTGGTCTTCCCCAGGACCGACCTGCGCACTTGCGGGGGCCGTGAAAAGAACCTGCGGGGACTTCAGCCATTGATGTTCCTGGCCGGAGCCAACGCCAGCATGACGGGGAATTACCTGACCACTACCGGCCGGAGTCCCGAAGAAGACCTTCGGGACATCGAGGACTTGGGGCTGAAGATAAAAAATGATTCTCCGGCGTCCGGAGTTCGATAAACCGAACCGCACGAATTCGAAAATAAGGATAAACAAAGGCGGTTTAATCCTTTTTCTGTTTTCGGCCGCGCTTCTGGATGGATTCCCGCCGGGCGGCCACCGTTTCCACGGCTACTTTGGCCGCACTTTCCAACGAAGTTCGGTTTTCCATAACCAGGGCGTCAGCCAGAGTCATCCCGTAGCCCTGGTCGATCATCCGTTTGATCTCCCGCAGCGCTTCCGGAACGCAGGTCATCATGTCCCGGGCCAAGGCCCGGCAGGTCGGCAGAAGTTCATCCGGCGGCACCACCCGATTGACCAGACCCCAGGCTTCAGCCTTTTCGGCCGAAAGAAAATTCCCGGTGAAAGACAGTTCCTTGGCCCGGTAAATGCCGATCAGACGGGGTAGTTTTTGAGACAATCCCCAGCCGGGCAGAATCCCGACCCGGGCGTGGGTGTCGGCGAAACGGGCCTGGGTCGAGGCGATCAGCACGTCGCAGGCCAAAGCCAACTCAAAACCGCCGGTTACAGCCAGCCCGTTGATCCCGGCGATGATCGGCCGGTCGAATTCGGCCATGACTTCCATCAGGCCGGTGATGGCCGCAGCTCCGTCCGGTCCGTGGAGCAGGGTTCCCGAACCTAGTTCCTTCAGGTCCAGGCCGGCGCAAAAGGCCCGGCCCGCGCCGGTCAGAATAACGGCCCCGATCTCGGCGTCCTTTTGCATTTCCCGGAAAGCCCGGATCAGGGCCGACCCCAGGTCGCGGGACAAGGCGTTGAGAGCTTCGGGCCGGTTCATGGTCAGGGTGACCACGCCTTCGCTCTTATCCACCAGTAAAACCGATTCAGACATCAAACAACCTCCGAACAATAATTGGCATGAAACCGGGAGACGCAAGAGCTCAGGGGCTCCGGCCTCGCCCCGATAAAAGCCCGGCGGAGTCAGGAAGACAAGGACTGGGCGCAGGTGGCTTTTTCCAGGCCGGTCGGGACGCCGAACTTGAACCGGTGCAGGAAGTTCAAAATATGGCGGGTATATTCTTCCGGTTGGTGTTCATAGGTATTATGGCCGCACCTGGGCAGAACAGCCAGTTCCCCTTTGGGCAGCCCCCGATAAAAGGCCACGCCTTGTTCCACCGGGAAAAGGGCGCTTCGGTCCGGATAGATGATCAGGACCGGGCAAGCCACGGCCGGCAAAAGGCCTCGCAAGTCAAAGACCCCTCGACCGTAGGCCCCGCCGTACTGGCAGCACTGGTTGAAAAAAGATTCGGCCCGGTCCTGGCCGTGCCAATAAATCATCTTCAGCTTCAAGGCCGGGTCCAGGTCCTGAAAGGTCTGGGGAAAAGCCTGCCGGTTCAGTTCGATCATGGGTGTTTCGGTATAGCACAAAGTGCTGGAAATGCTCAGGGTTTTGACCTGGTCCGGGTATCGGACCGCATAATCGAGGCCGACCACGCCGCCTTCGCACTGGCCTACGATGTGAAAAGATTCCAGCCCTAAAAATTCCCTGATCCGGGCCAATTCATCCACGCTCTCCGGCCGGTACCGGTCGCTGGTGAAAAAGTCGAAAAAGTCGGGGCCGCCCTCTGACTGGCCGTAGCCCCGCCGGTCGTACATAATCAATTGATAATCTCGATCCGCCAGCACCGGATAGATGTCTTTCCAGATTTTCATGCAGCCGAAACCGTGATGGAGCAGGATGATCGGCTCCCCTCGGCCGTGGACTTCGTAATAGACCTTGTTTCCGTTGATATTCAGGAAAGGCATGATTGTTTGGACCTCAAGTTCACCTAAAGTTGAACGACCATATCACGAAGGTCCAGACGGTTCAAGATTCAAGTCCGGACCTTCATTTGACTGGTGTTTCTCCGGAGTTTTTGTGCTAATCTCGGTTTCTTTCGAGATGGAAGGAGGTCTGTGCGGCGAACGATGCTGGATGCTATCACCTTGGAAAATCTGAAAAAGGCCGCCCGGGCGGCCATGGCCCAGGCCCACGCCCCGGTCAGCTTGTTTCCGGTCGGAGCCGCGGTCCTGACCGCTGCGGGTAACATCTACGCGGGCTGCAACACGGAAAGCATCATCGCCGGAGTAGGCGTCTGCGCCGAAAGATCGGCCATAGACCACGCTGTGGTTCACGGCGAAAAAAGTTTCACCGCCGTCCTGGTCGTCTCTCAAAGGCCGGAACCTCTTTTCCCTTGCGGCGTCTGTCGTCAGTATCTTTATGAATTCGCCCAGACCAGCGGCCACGATCCCCTGATCCTGGCTCTGGGCGGGGACGGACGTTTGAAATCGGCTTACCTCAGCCAACTTCTGCCCCACAGCTTCGGGCCTCGGGATAAATAACGCTATTTTCCTTATTTTTGTCGATTTCCTTCCTTTTTGAGAAAAATTCCTATATAATAACTAAAATCCTTAAGGAAAGGAGGAGACTATGGCCGAAGCCCAAGATGGTTGTGTCGTAGCAGCCCAGGGACCGATCAGTCCGTCCCCGGGGGAAAAGTCTGCCGATGAACCGCAAATCAAGCAGGAGGTGAAAAAGATGTCGGTTCGAGTGGGCCAGCCCGCGCCGGATTTCGAGGCCAGCGCTTTTATCGATGGTGGGTTTCAAAACATCAAACTGTCCGATTACAAAGGCCAATGGGTGGTCGTCTGTTTTTATCCGGGTGATTTCACCTTTGTCTGACCGACCGAATTGACGGCAGTTGCCGTCAAATATCCCGAACTTCAAAAACTCGGCGTCCAGGTCCTGGCCATGAGCACGGACAGCCGGTTTGTCCACAAGATTTGGCAGGCCGAGGAACTTTCCAAGATGGTCCCGGGCGGAGTGCCTTTCCCCATGCTGTCCGACGCCGGCGGTCGCATCGGCGCGGCGTACGGCGTCTATGACGAGGCCGCCGGCGTGGACGTGCGCGGCCGTTTTCTCATCGATCCCAACGGGATCATCCAGGCCATGGAGGTCATGACCCCGCCGGTCGGCCGTAACTTCGCCGAACTGCTCCGTCAGGTTCAGGCCTTCCAGCACGTAGCCGCCACCGGTGAAGCCACTCCCGCCGGCTGGCAGCCCGGCAAACTCACCCTCAAGCCCGGCCCCGCTTTGGTGGGCAAGGTCTGGGAGGTCTGGAAGCCGGAAATGGCTTACTAACCCTTCAGGTTCCAACTGATGATTCCGTCGGCCGTTCCCGGGTTTCCGGAACGGCCGGCTTTTCCCACCCGCCTCAGCGGACGACGGCATTACTGCAGCCCCAGCTGCGGACACCTCCCTTTCTTTTATTTGACAATCAAAGGAGATCGCTCTATTTAAATTGAATAATATAAATTTTGCCCCCGAATTGCGGCGCATAGTCGGCGGGGCCAGGAGTGACATCATGCCCTATGAAACAATTTTAGTGGAGAAGAAAGACGGCATCGGTTTTATAACCCTGAACCGGCCCAAAAAACTCAACGCCATCGGCGTGGAAATGAAAAACGAGCTTTACCGGGCCTTGTCTGAGCTGGAAGCTGATGACGAAGTGAAAGTAGTTATTTACACCGGGAACGGGCGGGCTTTTTCGGCCGGCCATGACAACGCCGATCCGCCGGAAGTCATGGAAGAGTTCGTCTGCCTGCAGCAGGAAAACAAGCTGTTTCATTTCGACAAGCCGATCATCGCCGCCATCCACGGCTATACCTTGGGCGACGGTCTGCAACAAGCCTTGCTTTGCGACATCATCATCGCCGCGGACGACGCCAAATGCGGCTTCATCGGGGCGGCGGTCGGCGGTCTCTGCTACGGGTCCTTCACTATTTTGCCCATGGTCGTCGGCCGCCAGAAGGCCAACGAATTGTTTTTCACCTGTGATCGGATCAGCGCCGAAGAAGCCCATAGAATCGGCCTGGTCAACAAGGTCGTCCCCCGGGATGAACTGATCCCGGCGGCTGTGGAGATGGCCCAAAAAATCATGAAGCACCCTGAATTATCCATCAGGTTTTCCAAACGGGCCATGAGGACGGCGCTTTGCAACGAAGTCCACAAACAGGCGGTGGAACAGGGCTGGCAGGAGATTTTCGCCGCCGGCGGTTTGCTGGGCGGGAAATAAAACGATTTTCCGCAAGTAAAGGATAGGGGCGGACCTGGGAATAAACTCCCAGGCTACACTGGGGCCGTCCCTATGTGACGGGCCAGAGGGGCGAGGGTCTTAATGATTCACCCGCTGAGCCTGGACCGCCCGATTAGAAAGAAAGTATTAGACGGAGGGGATCGGCCTGGTACTGGAGTATTAGAAAAAAGCCGAGAAAAAAGAGAAAAACTAATACCCGGTTCGTATTGACCAGGATCATGGACAGTGATTTAATTCTGAATTATTCGATAGTTTGATGAAAAACTGGAAAAGTTTGATTTACAAACAATTTGGGGGAAATCTTCTTTTGCCGATAATGCCCAAGCCTTTCGGCCCAAATCGGAGCCTTCGACAGGCAAAACTCATGATCGGAAGTCTTCTTGCGCTAAACTTGTTGATCTTGCTCATAAGTCCGGTTCATACGATTGCATTTTCCAACGATACTCTGGGGGGTTGCTGAAATGAAAAAGTTCATCGCTCTGATCGTCTGCCTGTTGGGGGCCATCGGCTTGGCCGCGACACCGGCCTCGGCCTTTATCCTTGACAACTACGCGGCCGAAACCGTGGCCGCGATAGATTATTACACTACTGACTCCGACTACACCACGGACCCGAACACATATATCAGCGCGGACATCGGGAGTGGGAACTATGCTTCCCATTCCTGGGTCCAGGGCTGGACTATGGGCGGTTTGGCCTTGGCCGACGGCGTGAGCAATCGCCACGCCCAGTCCGAGTCATGGTTCAGGCAGGCCTTCCTGGTCACCGCGCCCGGTCAAGCCACGGTCAGCTTTGCCTTTAACGGCGAATTGAAGACCAAAAGTGAATATGTCGATTGGACGCAGACTGATTTCCAGGTTAAATACGAAGTCTTCACTGATTCTTCATGGGGTTATTACAGCACCGGCTCGCGCACCGAGGCGGATGGAAACGGCCAAACCATCATCAGCGACACGGGCCAGGCCTTCTATACTTTTACCGATGATCACGTCGGCTCGATTGTTTACGTCGATTTCGTGCTGGCGGTGCGGACTGATGTCGAGGCCATCGCTTACACCCAGCCCGGCGGCTCCCTCAAGCTCGCCTCCGATTTTATGGACACTTTTTACCTGACCGGGTACCAGAACCTCGAACCCGTGGGCGGGCCGGAACCGCCCTCGGCGGTCCCGCTGCCCGGAGCCGCGGTCCTGCTCGGTTCGGGCCTGCTCGGCCTGGCCGGCCTCAGACGCAAAAAATAAACGAGTATCAATAGATGCAAAAATGAAAGGGGCGGACCTGGGATAAATTCCCAGGCCGCACCCCCGCCGTCCCCCTGGGATGGGCCAGAGGGGCGCGCGCCTTAATGCTCCACCCACCAGTCCCTTGAGGTACGGACGGATGTCGCCTGGAGTTTCAACCCCGGGCGTGACCTCTTGCGGCCTTCATCCGCCCCGACAATGAATGGTCGGGGCCACCCAGATAAAGCCGGAGTTTCAAAGACGGGTGGCTTCGACAACTTGTGGTCGAAGTTCCGAAGGAACAAGAGGCTTATGGCAGCGCCCGCCTTAGCCGGAAGGTTTGTGGGCAATCCTATCGGATTCTCCGAATTGGAACACCTGACGATGTATCTTCTCCTGCGCCACGACGGATCTTGTTTTTTTACCATATTAAAACAAGTCTTCAGGGGGAGGACAGCCATCATATTCACGATATATTTTACTATATTCTTCCGCCGATAATTCTATACATTTTTCTCCTGCTTCTTTGCATCGATGCTTTGCTCGTTCATATTCTTCCAGGCTATACTCTGTTGAAACCAACAAACTCCATGTTCCTTCCTTGTTATAACCTATAGCATCATATAATTGGAGGTCTATTTCCGGCTCAATAGTTAGCTTGGTCTTTTTTACTCTTATTTTGAAAAAGACAGGATTGTGTTTCATTACCTTGGTTCTGGAAAGAGTGTCTTGGTCTAATGGTTGAGCACGTTCAGCACCAGTTGAAAAAAATTCCCCCGGATCAGCATCCCACACTACATACCATTCCTGGTCCTGATAAGGGCAGTAAATTGTGGTGAAATAATTTCCCTTTTCTTCTTGAAAATAAAAACTTGTAAAATCACCTCGCACCGGCCATGTTTCAGCCTGATGTATCTTTCCGCATAGCATACATCTTAATTCTAAAGCATATTTTGAAGATACTGCCTGGCTCGATTTCTTTAGGCCTGAATCTTGAGGAAAATTCTGCTTTTCATAATATTTTTCCAATGCGCCCTCCCCTTCATCGGATCTAAAGCCAAAGGGATCGACATAAAGATCATACCTATCTAAATCGATTCCAATCATTGGGTCGACCATGGCTAGCCCGAACAAAAACGAGTCGGACAATTTATGGTAGAGCAAGGTTAATTCAGCCTCCGTGAGTTTAGGGCCGGACCATTTTTGGGCCAGCAGGTCCTCCAAGGCTTTCAGGAAATCTTTATGAAAAAAACGGAAAGAAGGACTTTGGCCGAAAAATTGGTAAACAGGATAAACACCTTTGGGAAACCCGAGAAATATGATCCAATGAGCCTTGCTCCCCAAAGATGAAATTGATCGCACATTATCAAAAACCGCGCAAGCTTTTCCGTCGACTACGACCACCTTACGCAAGAGGCGGCCGTACCCCGGATTGGGCAACTCATTCCTTACACTTTCACTCAGTAAATCGCTTTCTGTATATTCTATAATATTCTGAAAATTGACCGGTTTTTTTAAAAAATCAAGGGCTTTGTCCACTCGTTCACCCCTGGATTGGTCCAGCAGGGTTTTATCCGGCGGCTCACCTCCGGCTTTATCGGGCTCAGTAAGGGGTATATTAAGCGCTCGTAACCTCTTTTCCGCCAACTCTCTTATTAACTGGTACCTGTCTTTTCGGGCCAGTTTGATTAACAGGTCCTTATTTTCATGATTCAGTTTCGGCACCGCAGCCTGCCGAGCGTGAATCCAGGTGTCGTTGGCGGCGATATCGGCCAGTACTGACTGGTTTTTCAACCGCTCAACGGCCAGACGGCGCCGGTCGCTTTGCTGATCCGACCTTGCTATCTCTTCCAAAAATTGTTGATCTTCCACTTTTGATAGGGCTGTTTCTAATAGATAAGGATCGGTTTCAGTCCGGTATAAATCGATAATATGCCTTTGATCCTGCAAACGGTTCAAGGCGGCCTTTCTGATGGCCAAATAATCTTTTGATTTTACTGTTTTCGCCAAAAAGTCCTGATTCTCAATCCGTTCCACGGCCGAAAGCCTGACATCGTAGGATTTGTCCTTTAGAGCTATTTCCTCTAAAAAGGTCTGGTCTTGTATTTTTTTCAAGGCATCGAACCGGACGCTCTCGTGATAGGCTTTGGCGGCAAGATCGGTGATAAGCTCGCCGTCGGTTATCAAATCCACTAGATCGTCGGCCTCCACCTCTTCTTTTACTTTACGGAGCACTTTATGTATCAATTTCTGGTCTTTTAGTTTGAGAAGGGCCATTTTTCTGGATAAAAATTTCACGTTCAAATCCTGGGCGATGTCTTCCAGCATCATCCGGCTGTCCAAGACCTCGATAATCATTTTCTTCAAGTTGTTTTCTATTCTTTTCGAATTAAGCAGTTCTTTAATGGCGCCCGAGTTGACCAGTTGCATATCATTTAATTTTTGTTTGAATTCTTCTTGGTCCAGTTTGCCCTGGCGAAAGGCTTTCATAAGCGCCTGTTCGTTTATCCGGCCTTGCTCGAAAATTTGCCCTGTCTTCTTGGGAGCGGATGGTTTTTCCCGTTTAAAAAAAGCATATAAATAATGCCAATGTCCGGCTACTTCCGCTTGAAAAAAGCAGCCGATGTGGCTATAGATGAAATCGTCGGAATATTCCACCGGGTTTCCGCCGTAGAGCGGGTCTTCCAGGATGTCCTTCAATTTCGAAAGCCGGTAGTTAGGATCGTCGGCCTGAGGATGGCTGTGGTGCCTGGCTATGATACCTTGGGGCCAGCGGTCTCCCAGGCAAGCCTCCTGCCACTCCAAGGCCAGCTTAGCCTCTTGAGGAGTGCGTAGATTGTCTTCGGCTTTTCTGAACACGATCAGAGCCGTCAAGTTTCCGTCTACGCCCTTGAGAGCATCGCCTGTTTTAAATTCCAATATTTCCGGAGCGGTTGCTACTTCAGGTCCGGCCTCTGCCACCGGAGATTCTTTAAAAATTTCGGCCCTCGATTTCTCCGGACCAATCTCCGATGGTGGTATTTGATCCGGCTCGGTTTGGAGTTCGGGCCTTTCTTTTTTAAAAGGTGAAATGGCTTTCTTGAACCGGGCCGGTTGTTCCGCCAAGTCGAGGCTCGGGCCGGATTTTCTGAAAAGGAACCGGCCGCCGCTGAATAGAAGGGCGAATATGGCAGAGGCGGCGATTGAGGCGCTGAGGTCCGATCCGGACAGGAACATGATCCGAAAAAATTCCCAACTATAAATATCATGGATAATGAAATAGGCCGCAATGCTCAGCGGGTAAATAAACAAGAAGAACCCGATAAAGAGAGAGACGGCTGTGGGTAGGGGAAGCCTGAGCACCAGGGCGAACGACAGAAAAAAGAAAAAACTTTGGGCGGACAAAAACAAGTAGTCGTCCGCGAACAAGTAGCCGACGATAAGTTTTTTCAGAATAATTTGGATGACGGCCGCCAGGATTATGGCCGCCGCCACGGCTAGGGCATCACTTCCCCGCCGGGTGAATCGAAAGACAAGTATGCAGACCGCCCAAAGGCAGATATAATTTGCAAAAGTGCTGACCGGATAATATTCATTGAAAAACGAAATTTGGGAAAGTGAGAAAAAATTTACTGTAATCAGACCGGCCAAAAGAGCGATTAAGAAAAATAAAGCCACCGGCCAGTGGATGGATTGATCCCTAACACCGATAATATTCCCTAATCGCCTGGTTTCATTGAACATGCCCCTTTTCCCCTTCCACGCTGACTCCTCCAGCCAGGAATTAGCCGGAAACAACAGCAAGTTTCTTATTCCAACGCGTCGATGCTGGTTTTCGCCCCAAGAACAGGGATTAATCTGGAGCGGAGGACTGCCCCCTTACTAAAATGCGTTTTCTCGCCGATCTCATCGAGTAAATGAACCTTTCCCCTTTAAGGTCTCGTCAACAGAAGAAAAGGAATAGACCTTGGATGAATACCAAGGCAGTATCAGCCCCTTGATTTCTTCTCGGCCTTGGCTTCGATCTCCTGTTTCATGGCCCGAACTTCGTCCAGGATTTCATTCCGGGAGACGATGCCCTTGCGTTCCAGGATGTTGATCAGGGCCTCGGTGGTGTAAATTTCGGTCAGGAGGAGATTGCGCAAGGGGTCGGGCCGGCGTTTTTTCTGGTCTTCTTGGTCGGTCATTAAATCACCTGGAGGTTATTTCATATGTGATGATGGACCTCAGCCGCCGGTCAATTTGCCCAGAAGTTTTTTGAGTTTCTTCTCGGGCCGGGCTTCGACCACGATCACGGTCACGTTGTCCTTGCCCCCGCCGGCCAAAGCCAGGTCGATCAGGTCCTTGGTCTTTCTTTCCGGGGACGTGCCCATGTCCAAAACCTTGGCGATCATCTCTTCCGGGACCATGTCCGAAAGGCCGTCGCTGGCCAGCAGAAAGACGTCGCCTTCCTCCAGGGGCCACCGGTTCAGATCGGGCTTGACTTCTTCGCCCACGCCCATGGCCCGGGTCAGGGTGTGGCCCATGGTGGTCATGATGGTGCCTTCCGGGTCGATCAGGCCGTGAAACTGGGGATCGTCGGACAGGCGGTGGTCCACGGTCAGTTGTTCCAGCTTCCCGGCCCGGGACCGGAAAATCCGGCTGTCGCCGACGCTGGCGGCCAAAAGGTCCTCGCCGTCCGACAGGATCACGGCCAGGGTGGAGCCCATGCCCTTGCGGGCCGGGTCGCTGCCGGCCTGGTCGTAAACCAGTTTGTTGGCCAGGAAGACGGCTTGGAGCAAGGTGTTGGCCCGGGGGGACAGGTTAGGGTCGGTGAAATCGAACCTCAGACGGGCGTCGGCCGGCTTATCAAGGTATTTCTGGACATAAGCCCCCACGGTCTCGGCCACCAGTTGGCTGGCTATTTCGCCGCCGGCCGCTCCGCCCATGCCGTCGGCCACCAGGAAGAGGCCGATCTCCTGGTCAATGAATAGGGAATCTTCGTTATTCCGGCGCTTGAGACCTACATCGGTCCGCCCCGCGCCATTGAGGACCAACATCGACCGATCCTTTCTCCATCAGGCCGCAGTCTGTTTCTTGGCCGCCAGTTCGTCCATCTTGCGGGCCACGATCCGCAGATGTTCGGCCATCTGCTGGGCCTTCTGGTAGCGCTGCTCCCGGTCCTTGACCAAGGCCTTGTCGATGATCTGGGCCACGGCCTTGGGCACCTTGGGGTTGACTTGGGTGACCGGCTCCGGTTCCTCGTTGGTGATTTTGTAAATCAGCGCGGTCAGGTCCTCGGCCCGGAAGGGCTGGACCCCGGTGAGCATTTCGTAAAGGACCACGCCCAGGGAGAAGATGTCCGAGCGGCCGTCCACCTTTTGGCCCTTGATCTGTTCGGGGGACATGTAAAAGGGGGTGCCCTTGACCACGCCGGTCTTGGTCTTGCTGGAGGCCATGGCCCGGGCGATGCCGAAGTCGGTCACCTTGACCACGCCGTTGTTGAGGAGCATGATGTTGGCCGGCTTGATGTCGCGATGGACCACGCCTTTTTCGTGGGCGTAGCCCAAGGCGTCGGCCACGTCGGCGATCAGGCCGATGACTTGGCGCAGCGGCAGGAGTTTGTCTTTGCCGGCATGCTCCTTGAGGTCGTGACCATCCAACAGTTCCATGGCGATATAAGACAGGTCGTGGTCCTCGCCGGCGTCGTAAATGGTGACAATGTTGGGGTGGGAAAGCATCCCGGCGGTTTCGGCTTCCCGGAAGAACTGCTCCTTGAGCTTGTCCGCTTCCTCCGGATCATAGTCCTCGGAGAAGCGGATGGTCTTGATGGCCGTGGTCCGGCCGATCTTGGGGTCCCGGCCTAAGTAGACCACGCCCATGGCCCCTTTGCCCAGTTCCTTCATAATCTCGTACCGGCCCAGGGTCGGCCGGGTGGTCTCGTCAATGACCATGGTCCCGTCTTCGGCCTGGCGGCCGCCCGTGCCCAGACCGAAGATCATGGTCTCCGAGGCCAAGGTCAGCTTCTTGATCTTGTCGTTTATATCCCGGTAACCGCCGTCGTGTTCCTTTATGTAGGAATAAACCGAAGCCGCCTTGTTGAACATGCGCTTGCGTTCATAGTCCAGGCCCAGGTTGTAGAGGATGTCCTTCATGCCGTCGTCCACCGGGACCCGCCGGAACTTGTCGAAGGCCATATCGAGTTGGCCCTGGTTCTGGAAGCTGAGGCCGAGCATGCGGTTGACTTCGGCCGACTCGCCCTCGACCTTTTCTTTGACCACTTCGGTGACGAAATATCGGGTGGTGGTCACGGCGGCGTAACCCAGGATGGTCAGCAGGACCGGATAGGTGATCTTGAGCCAGACGCCCGGGCCGACAAACAGATAGACGCCGGCCGCGATGATGACCACCAGGACCCCGCCCGAGACCAAGGCCCCGGCCCTGGCCTTAAGGCGAGGCAAGAAAATGGAGAGAAACACGCCCACCAGAATCAGGATGACCAATTCCAAAACGTCCATCATCCCCGAGCGGGTCACGAAACCGCCTTCCAGGAGATTCTGCAGGGCGTTGGCCGCGACCATGGCCGTGGGCATTTGGCTCTCCAGGGGCGTGACCTGGGGGATGTCAATGCCCGTGGCCGAAACCCCGATCAAAACGATCTTGTCCTTGAGGGCCCCGGGATCGACCTTGTCGTTGAGCACGTCGAAAAAGGAAAAATGGGGAAAGGCTTTCGAGTCCGTGAAAGTAATATAAAAATCCAGGTTGGGGTTGGTCGGGATCATTTGTTGGCCCAGACTGAGGCCGGAACGACCTTCTTCCGGGGAAAAGACCTGGACGGCGTCATTTTCGAGGTCCTGGGCCAAAAGGGCCAGCTTGAGAGTATAGGAGGGGAAAGGCAGCCCTTTGTAGTCGATCAGCAAGGCCTCCCGCCGGACCGCGCCGTCGTTGTCCGGGATGATATTGATGTGTCCCAGGCCCAGGGCTTTTTCGGAAAAAGCCGGAATGGGGGCGGTGATTTTTTTGGCCGGGATGATGAACCCGCCGCCGGCCCCTTGAGCGTGGACCAACCCGTTCTTGAGCAGGGTCTGGTCCAGATCGGTCTCGGGCTTGGGATACACGCCGATCTGAAAAAAGACCGGCAGGACCACGTTGCCGGCCCCGGCCATGGCTTCGGCCAGCCTATGATCGCTGTCCAGGCGATCCCGGGCTTCGGTCAGCTTCTGAAGAAATTCCTGGGCTGTCGGGTCTTCCCGGCCGGCGAAACCGGCGGCAAAGGCCGTTTTGAGTTCCTCGATCAGCTTTAGGCTTTCACCCACTTCCGGTTCGGAAAAGATCACGTTCAGGCCGATGATCCTGGCCCCTTGCCCTTTTAGTTTGTCGATCATGCGGGCGATCATGGTCCGCGGCCAAGGCCAGCGCCCCAATTTGGTGATCGAGTCGTCGTCGATGTCCACCAAAGCAATGTCCGTCTGGGTTTCCGGGCCGGGGGCCCGCAGGCGCATCCGCAGGTCATAGGTGGTCAGTTCGAGGGATTCGAGAAAATCCACCTTGACGAAGGCCAAAATCAGGAAAATAACGGAGAGGAGGACGGCAAGCCACAGGGCGGGATTTTTCTTGATCATTTTTTGATCTCCCCCAGCTTGAAAGACCGAGTCTTGGCCGGTCTAGGGCCATGTTTTTTATCTTTTTGAAGCGTCAGCGCGAATTCTTCCAGGAATTCACCTGGACCCTTGAGTTTCCTATATTAAAAGAATAAGACTTTTGCCCAGTTAAAGTCAAGTTAAAAGCCGGTCGGGCATTTGGCGTGGTCAGTCGCAAGGGCGAACACATAGGTTCGCCCCTACGCCTGGTTCGGCCTATCGGCAATTTGCGGCCGAAGATCGAAATAAGCAGGTGGAACCTGTCGTGCAGGGTGTTCCCAGGCGGAGCGCGGGAACTAAAACAAAATCAGCCGAACTTAATCTCTCGCCCCGTGGTTGTCCCCTGGTTGCAATGAAAAGCGGCATGGCCTATACTCGAATTCAAAACGGCGGTGACGGCATGGCGGAAGCTTCATACCTTCGTCTTTACCGGGCCGGGGTCCTTAAGGAGCGCATCGAGGCGGCCAGGGAGCTGCTGAAGGAATGCCGGGTCTGCCCGCGGCAGTGCGGCGTGGACCGGAGCGCGGGGGAAACCGGGGTGTGCCGTACCGGGGCCCGGGCTTGGGTCTCCAGCTACAGCGCCCATTTCGGCGAGGAAGACCCCCTGGTGGGGCGGAACGGTTCAGGGACCATCTTCATCACCCACTGCAATCTCATGTGTTTGTTTTGCCAAAACTATGACATCAGCCATGAAGGTCAGGGGCGGGAGGTGGGCCCGGAAATCCTGGCCGCCCTGATGATTGATCTGGCCCGGGCCGGGTGCCACAACATCAACTTCGTCACGCCGACCCACGTAGTCCCTCAGATCCTCGAAGCCCTGCCCTTGGCCGTCGAAGCCGGGCTGGACCTCCCGCTGGTTTACAATTCGGGCGGGTACGATTCGGTGGAAACCTTGAGGCTGCTTGACGGCGTTTTCGACATCTACATGCCGGACTTCAAGTTCTGGGACAACGACACAGCCAAAAAATACTGCGGAGTATCGGATTACCGAGAGAGGGCCCGGGAGGCGGTTTTGGAGATGCACCGGCAAGTGGGCGACCTGACGTTGGACAGCCGGGGCATAGCCGAGAGGGGCCTTTTGGTCCGACATCTAATCATGCCGCAAGGTCTGGCCGGGACCAGGGAAGTCTGCCGGTTTTTGGCCCGGGAGGTTTCGCCGGACACTTATATCAACATCATGGGCCAGTATCGGCCCTGCGGGCGGGCTCACGAATACCCCGAACTGTCCCGTCCGCTCTCACCGGCCGAACTTCGCGAGGCCAAAGAAGCGGCCCGGCAGGAAGGCCTGACCAGGCTGGACGAACGCCGGCGGATTCTCTTCGCTATCTGAGGGAGTCATCGCTTTGTCCCGGATTCTGGCCATCGGCGACATCCACGGCTGTTTGGACCAGCTCCGGAACCTGCTGGCGATCATCGACTGGAAGCCGGAAGAAGACACCCTGGTCTTCATCGGGGATTACATCGACCGCGGCCCTGACAGCGCCGGAGTGATCGAACATATTCTCGGACTGCGGCAATGGTCGGATAAAATAATCTGCCTGCTGGGCAATCATGAACAGATGTTCCTGGACTTCATGGAAGGCCGGAACACCGACTTGTTTATACATAACGGCGGCGCGGCCACTTTGGAGAGTTACGGTGGCTGGGAGGCCGGGTTGCCGACGGCTCATTTCGAATTTTTAAAATCCCTGCCTTATTACTACGAAACGCCTGACTACATTTTCGTCCACGCCGGACTCCGCGACGGCGCGCCCTTGGCCGAGCAGGACCCCCACGATCTTATCTGGATCCGCCAGGAGTTCATTTATTCCGATTTCGACCACGGCAAAACCGTGGTTTTTGGTCATACCCCGGTCAGCCGTCCCTTGATCCGGCCGAATAAAATCGGCATCGACACCGGTGCGGTTTACGGGGGCCAACTCACCTGCCTGGAACTGCCCGGTCCGACCTTCTACGCCGTTTGAAAAAGGCCGGTCTTTTGAAAAAACCAGCCGATCAGGCTCGTTCCGGCGAACGGGGCGCTCTGTTTCATTGCACCCGGAAGAACTGGTAGACCTGCCCGGCAGGATTCTGCAAAAGAAGTTGGTTGCCGGTAACCTGGAACATGTAGGGCACGACCTGGCCGGTGCCGGCGCTCTGAGTGGTCAACTGGTTGCCCTGGACCTGATAAACCCCGCCATCGGCCATCCGGCCGGCCTGGTAATAAGCCCACTGGTTTTCGGTGAAGACCACGGCTTCCCCCTGGGCGGTCTGCCAGGTTCCGACCACCGGAGAGCCTGGTCCCCCCGGCTGGGCTTGGGGGCCGACCGAGGCCGGTTGGCCTCCCGGACCGGCGGCCACGGTCGATAATTTAAGGGGCGGACCGCTGCGTTTGACGAAGACCTGAAGTTCGCCCGTGACCAGATCAAAGGACAGCATCAGGTTCTGTCCGTCTTTTTGATCAAAGATAGGGAAGGACATCCTGGCCCCGTATTCCAGCCTGGGCGCACCGTTTTGATCCAGGACGTACTGACGCAAATGGGGCAGGCCTGAAGTGCTGATCAGGTCGACTATATCCAGTCCCGGCATCAGATTCTTGCCCCTGGGCTTATGCAGAGTGACCTTGAGCAGGCTTTTAAACTTGGGATGAGGTTCATAAGTGGCGAAGCCGGCCAGGCCGGTCAACCGGCCTTGTTTGAACCACTGGTCCGCGTCGATGACCTCCCATTCGCCGATGAAGTTGTCCGGGATCATATCGGCCCGGATGCTTTCCCGGTGTCGGGTGGCGGCCAGGCCCAGATCGTCGTCACGGGCCTGGACCGGAAACCGGTGCCGGGCCATGGCGCTCTGTCCGGTCAAGGTTTCGACGAACAAGATGACTTCATATTGACCAGGCTCGATCAGGTCCCGGGTCAGGGACAGGCCGTCCCCCCATTTCAAAGTGCCGGAAGTGACGTAAGTAGACTCGCCCCGGTCGGGCAGGGCTTCAAGAAGCAGGTGGATGTCGGCCTCGGGCGGAGGTTCGACTTGAGCGGACATGAACGAGCCGTCCTTCTGGGGGACCTGAACGATCATGGTCACGGCTTGGGAAAGCCAGTTGAAGTAAATTCGGCCGAAGAGTTTGCCCACCTGGGGATGTTCCAAAACAGCCGGGACCGAGGACAGAAAAGATTCCAGGTCGCCGACGTCGGATTGGTCGATGGTGGCGGGAAAGATTTGACGTCCGTTGGTCACCAGGCCTTGCAGGCCGTCGTACCTGAAACCGACCTGATGTTCCCCGTCGGAATAAGCCAAAGTTTCCAGGAGTTCTTCCCGCTCCCGCTTCTTGACCGTCAACCCCTCGTCGGCCCACTCTTTTCTAAGAAAGGACTTCTCGAAAATGAGGGTTCGGCCTTTGGCTTCATCCCGGACCCCGATGAAAGCCAAGGCCCACAAGACATTGGTCCCTTCAAAGGTAAAGGCAAAGCCGTCCTGGCCCATTTGGATGACCTCGCCGACCGGCTGGTTCCGGTAAAGGCTGTAGGTCTCGATCCCTTTTATCCTCGGCTGGGCCGGGTTTTGGGCCTGGACGGCGTAAAGACCGTTCAGAGTCTGAAGCCAGCCGGAATTTTGAGCAAACCTGGTCTGCCGGTATTCCTGGTTCCACAAATCCCGGCGGAAGGGGGCGTACACGGCTACGCCCTGGCTTTTGCGGAAACGATGGCTGGTCTTGCTGTCCAGGACGAAATTCTTAAGGGCTTTTTGAAGCGAGAGGTATTCCGGTGCGGCTTTGAGTTCGGGCAGAACGCCGACCAGGTTGCTCAAGGAGTCGCCTAGGTCGATGCTGAGGGTGGCCCCCGGTCCGCGGCGCAGTTCGTCCAGATCGCCATAACCCACGGAAAAGAAGAGGGAGCGGGTCAAGGCCGGCCAGGCTCGGGGCAAGGCCGGGTCCAATCTGCTCAGAAAGGCGTCCATGGACCTGACCAGTTCGCCGACCTTGGTCAGGTCGAAAGCCGACTGGGTGGCCATGGCCGTGCCCTGGGGGCGATAATAGTCATCGAAAGCCTTGACGATGCCCTGGGCCGTATCACGGGTGGCCAGTCCGGGCCGGTCGAATAAGGGCAGGACCGTGTCGTACGGCCAGCCCTGGTTGGGTTCGCTGGCTTCGGACCCGACCATGACCTCGGCCAGACCTTCGAGTTCATAAGCCGTCTCCAGTTGGGCCATCAGACACATGTCAAAGCCGATCAGGTCGAGTTTCTTCAAGCCGGTTTCGGCCAGGACCCTGGTTATGGCCCCGCGCAGTTCCGGCAGGGTCAGGCTGTCGTGTTCACCGGGGGCGCCGGGCGCCTTTTCGTCGCTGACGTGGGCCGCCCAACCGCCGCCGTGGTTCCAGAGGATCAGGGCGTAACGCCGGGCCGGAAAGGTCTTTACCGCCGCGGTGATAAAGGTTTGCAGGGTTTGGGGATCGCCCATGTTGACTTCGCCGGGCGCGGCCAAGACTTCAGACTTGAGGCCTTCCCCGGCGTCCGGCCGGACCCGGTAAATCCGGGCGTCGGTCCAGTCGCCCTCGGCCCGGCTGAACTCCGCCGATCGGTCAAAAAGGACGATGACTTCGACGCCCCCGGCCGGGAGCCCGGCCTCCATCTCTTCCAAATCTTTGAGGCCTGCGGCTTCGAGATTGTTGTCCCCGTCCAGATAAACCATGATGGTCCATTCCCGTCCGGGGTCTTTTTGGACCGGGCCCAGATCGGCTGTCGACCGGGAGGCCGCGGCCGCTGAAGAAGGGAGGCCGAGAATCAGGCTGATCAGGAGAAAAAAGATGATTTTATTCGCACAAGCCCGGCGCATAGAGCTGCCCCTCGAACTGGACTTCGGTGATCATCCCGTCCCCTCGCCGATTGTAGACCGTAGCTACATCGGAGCCGCCTTCCTTGTACATAAGCACGATCTGGTTGCCCTGGACGCGGTAGGTGCCGCCGCCGTCCGCGCCGCCGCCTGAATAGTACTGACCGCCGGACCCGGTGGAATAGGCCGTGGAGCCGTAAATGAAGTTGCCCTGACCGTCGAATTCAGCCCACCGGGAACTGGAGCCGTAGCCGCCGCCTCCGGAGGCGCTGGAATAACTACAGTACCTGCCTCGTAAGAAACGCTCTTCGCCGGTCGGGGCCATGCCCCCCGGCTGGCCCATACCGCCTTGCTGGCCGTAGGCCATACCCCCGGGCTGACTCTGCTGGTAACCGGGAGCAGGCTGCTGCCCAAAGGGTGCGGCCCCTTGGGGTCCCTGGCCCATCCCGCCCGGCTGCCCGGAGGGCGCTCCACCGGGCTGGCCGCCCTGTTGGCCGAAAGGCGCTCCGCCAGGCTGGCCGTAGCCCTGACCAGTTTGAGGACCGCCGGGCGCGTCGCCGCCCTGCCGGACAAAGACCAGCTCCCGCATACGGCTGTAGTCCGGCTGGTTGTTGGCGTCAGGCTCGATCAAGGCCACCAGGAGCTGGGGGCCTTGAGGCTGGGCCCCGAAAAAGAGGCCGCCCTGGTTGTTGTAAGCCGCCCCCACGGCCACCCCGTTCTGGTCGATCTGGGCTTCCACCCGGAGCTGCATCCCGGTGGAACTGGTCAGGGCGCCCAAAACGTTGCCCTGGGCGTCCTGCTGGAGCACCAGGGTCATGGTCACTCCCTGGCCGGCCATGACATAGGTGCCGGAAAAGTCCTGAGCCAAGGCCGGGCTGGCGCTCAGAAGCAGCCATAGTCCCATCAGTAAAAAAATTCTCTTCATTGTCCCCCTCCCCTTTTAAAAAATCCTGAGGCCGAAAATTGGATTTGCTTTCCGGAAAGCCGGCTTTCCGGTTAAAAAACCACCCTTCTTCTCCAGACTAACTGACAACCGCTTCTCGAGTGAGGGGGAAGCGTCTGGAAATTGATGAAGATTTTGATCGGCTGGAGAGGAATTAACCGTTAATCTTCTGAATTTTATTCCTTTAAACAGATGGCCGGGGCAATGTCAATAATTTTCCTTGGCGGGAGAATATTCTTCATTTTTTCAGTAGTCGGCGGGTCGTGACAGCCCTCGGGTCAAACCAGGCTTTTGGGCCTCAACCGATGGGCGGGGGCAGGCCGGGGATGGTCGGGGTTTCGGGTTTTCGGCGACGGGTTAAGGCCAAGCCCAGGACGGCGGCCCCAGCCAGCATGCCGCCCAGAAAAACGGCCACGCCGGTTAAAATCATCTTAAACAGTCGGCCCATGAAGTCCGGCAGCATGGTCAAAACCAGGGGCCGGGCCGGCTGGGCTTGGGTAAACGAAGCAACGAATTTATACCGACCGGCTTGGACGATCTTGAAGGACATCACCGAGAAACCGCGTCGACCCCTGAGGGAGTATTTACTCTCCCCTGAAGCCGGCCCGACCGGGATGGTCTGTCCGGACAGTGTTTCCAAATGAACGCTTAAGCCGTTGAGGGCCTGGTAGTCGTTTATTTCAGTCCGGCTGATGTTTTCAGGAATTTCCAAAAAAATAGTGTAAGACCCAGGACGATCAAGTTTTATCTCGTGGACGCCGGGTGCGGCGACCCTGATCAGGTCGTCGGCCATACCGGTCAAGCCGCTGACCAGGTAATAAACAAAACCGGCCAGTCCGCCCAAGGCCAGGAGGGCCGCCAGGACGAAATACCAAAACCTCGAAGGCGGTTTTTCTGCTTCCATTAAGTCCACCTGGAGTTCATATTGAACTTATTTTCAGCCCATTATATAAAACTTCGATCCAAAAGCGGCCTTAAAATGTATCCGCATCAAAAAAATATGGATAGTCGAGAGAAATAGGAAACAACGGCCCTGGTCACCCTGACTTTCAAGATCAGCCCATGATTGATCAAGCCAACAGGCGCAGAGGCTTCGGCCAGATCCTGGCCGGAGCGACCATGATCAGTTTTTCCGGGGTTTGGGTCAAACTGGCCCATGTGGACCCCACCGCGGCTGCTTTTTACCGGGGACTTTTCGGCGGAATCGTGTTGATGGCCCTGGTTTGGTCGGCGGGACGGGGTTTGCCCCGGGGTATTAAATTCTACCTCATCACTGCGGCCGCCGGTCTATTATTGGCTCTGGACCTGACCCTCTGGCACCGAAGCGTTTTTTACATAGGCCCCGGTTTGGCCACCATCCTGGCCAATTTCCAAGTCTTTTTTCTGGCGGCCTACGGCATTCTGATCCTGGGCGAAAGGTTGACCCTGAAATTCGCTCTTTCGGTGCCCCTGTCCCTGCTGGGTCTTATGTTGCTGGTAGGTTTGGAATGGCGGGGCCTGGGACCTTTGTACCGAACCGGATTGATTTTCGGCTTGCTGGCCGCCTTGGCTTATTCGGCCTACCTACTGACGCTTCGTCAAACCCAAACGGCCGGAGACCGCCAGGCTCCGATAACGACCATGGCTGTGGTTTCTTTGAGCATAGCCTTTTTTTCCGGCCTGGAAGTCCCCCTTTTGGGCGAGTCTTTCAGAATTCCGGACCTGCAAACCTGGATCGTCCTTATCGCTTACGGAATATGCGCTCAAGTGCTGGGCTGGGTTTTGATCTCCAAAGGTCTCCGCTCGGTGGAAGCCTCACGGGCCGGGCTGGTCCTGCTTTTGCAGCCGGCCTTGGCCTTTATTTGGGACGTGGTCTTCTTCGGCCGGTCGGCTTCGTTCCGGGAGCTTATGGGCGCCGGCCTGGCTATCGGCGCTATTTATCTGGGGGCGTCGAGTCGGACCATTACCTCGGCCCAATCATCTGAAGGACGCGACCAAGCTGGATGAGCCGCTTGAATTGAAAGCCCCCCGGACGGGCGGTCCGGGGGGCGCTGTCTATTTCCTCACGGACGGCAGCAACATCTGAGGCTGGCCTAAAAGAAATTCGCCCTTTTCAATCCATTCTTTTAAGAGTTGAGCGATTTCCCGGGCCCTGGCTATGGAAGAGATGGGCACGGTGGGGATGTCCTGTCCGTTGAGTCTGATGGTTCCTGATTTCAGTTCAGCGTAACTGATCCGGCCCAAGGTCTTGCCCGTGGCCTTGGGATAATCCACCCCGTAATCCACGATCTGGGTGAAAAGGTCCTCGTCGGACACCCCGACGAACCGGGCGATCTCTTCGTTGAGGATTGGGATGGGGATGCCGATTCCCACGGCCAAAGAGCAGCCGTAGCCCAGGATGGAGGCCCCGACCAGGTAGCGGGGGTTCATCTCCTTGAGGTTGCCGATGACCATAAGGGTCCCGGCCGGCTTGAGGGGGGTCCCGTTGGGGGCCCGGGGCGGATCGGGATTGTGCTGGGTGCCCGGCCAGCTCACAAACCCTTGGGCCCCGCCGAGAAAGATTCTGGTCCCCACGCCGATGGTCATAAAGTAGGGGTCGTTGAACAGGGGCGAAAGTTGTCCGGCGCTGCAATAATTGGCGTTGCCGAAATGAGGTTTGAGCGGCCCCATGTAGGTGTAGATGATCTTTTTCCGGGAATTGACGGCGCAGTTATAATTCTGGTAGGCGTTGCGGGGATTGAACAGGACCGCGTCGGGAATATCGTGGACCGTGAAACTCAATTCCACGCCTTTATTGGGATAACAATCCGTGCCGTAAGCCGTGGCCCGCAGCTTGACCTTCTTGCCGGCGGCCAGGTCCTGGATGAGGTGTCCGCCGCCGTATTTGAACTGGCCGGGATAGACGCTGTTCAAGGGATCGCCTTCCACCGTTTCGGTGGCTCCTATGTAGACGTCGACCGCGGCCAGCCCGGCGTAGGCCGGGACTTCGTTGATCCAAACCTTGGCCGCCTTGATCGGCGGTCTGGTGTGACCGAAGTTTAGAAAAGCCCCGGAAGAGCACATGGGGGAAAAAGTCCCGGTGGTGACCACGTCGACTTCCTGGGCGGTTTTGACCGGACCGCTTTTCTTGACCAGGTCGATGACTTCCTCAGCGGTCAAGACCACGGCTTTTCCTTTTTGGATGCGCTGGTTGATTTCCTCGTAAGTCTTGTTCACTTTATATTTTTGAGCCATAACCTCTCCTTGGACATTTGCCTCATCAGCGGTTTTGAAAATGATCTCCCGAATTTTGCCCCCGGTTCAGCCGGCCGGCGGGGAAGATCAGGCCGGAGTCATCGGTTGACGTCCCCGGGAGCTTGGTGGAAATGGAAAGGTCGGAGGGTCTTAAAAGCCGGTGACGGTCAATGTCCCCTCGACCAAGTGATCGGCCCGGAGACAATCAAGGACATCTTGCCCCCTATAAAAGGGGGCGGGCCTCCTTCTCTCCCCGTCAGCCGAAGGCGTCCGGAGGGAACGGCAGTGTGATTATACAGCGGAACGCTCCGCTTTCTTTTTAAATTCCAGGACAAGCCTTCACCAAGATACATAACGGCTGCGGTCTTCAACTCAAACTTGACACCACCATGTGACCGGCCTGGTTGAGGGTGGCCACAATCCCGTCCAGGTCGGTTTTTTCCAGGCGGAAAAGGTGGACGGGGAACCGGCCGCCGAGCTGGGTCAGACTGATGCCGATGATCCGGCCGCCGTGTTCCTGAATAATGCGGCAAGCCTGCTCCAAGGCGTCGGGCCGGTCTTGAAGGATGACGTCCAGGCGCGAGCTGGTCGAAAGAAACCCCATCAGTTCTATCAAGGCGGCCAGCATGTCGGCCACGGTGACGATGCCTTTGAGTTCGCCCTTTTCGTCCACAACGGGCAGGCAGCCGATCTTGTGCCGGTAGACCAGACGGGCGGCGTCCTCCAGCATGGTCTCCGGCGTGACCGTGATTACATTGGTGATCATCAAATCCTTGACGCCGATATCTTCGAGAATGGCCGGGAACAAAGCCCCCCGCAGGTCGCCCTGGGTGACCAGGCCGATCAGTTTTTTCCCCTTGACCACTGGCAAGTGCCTTATATCGAACTGTTTCATCAAGGCCACCGCCTCTTCCAGGCCGGCCGTCACTGGGATGGTCACCACGTGCTGGGTCATTATTTTTTTAACTTGCATGCTTCGGCCTTCTCTTTGGCATCTGTCTTAAATTAACAAAAGTCCCTTTTTAAAAACAAGAAAATTCTATGATCCGCGTGATTCCGGGGACACAATACTTAATCTCTTAATTATCGCGCCTCCGTAATTTATTACACCGCAAACGATCATGGTTAAATCTTGTGTCTCCGGAATCACGTCGCCTTGACTTTTTCCAGTCGAAAGGGCTATAATTATTTTTACGATATAAGGTGGAGTTGAACTGGAATCTAAGTTACAGCTCTTACTCTAACGCATTTTTTCTTGCTGAGCGATCCAGCCTCCTTGGGAAGGAAAAGAGCCTGCCTAAAATGGGAGGCTGAGAATACGGCATCCTTCTCTCATCATTTTCTTCGAGAAGACAGTTTAAATTTGTCCCCGGTGGGTTGATCCTGAATCCAATTCAGGGAAAAACAACCGAACCGGTTCCCGGTTTTTAAGGTTCTTGGGTCAAGGAGGTGGCTACACTCAGGATGAACGGATACATATCCCTAATTTGTTACAATCCAAAAGAGAAAAGATCTTGACTTTGGAGCCTTGCCATTCAAAGTCACCGGAGTGAGGAAGCGGTCGTTTCCATTTCCATCGACTGGGGAAAAATCGGGTTTGGCAAACAGTTTTAGGCTCAGAGGCGCTTAACCGGGGAGAATGACCGGAGTTTGCTTTATTGCCCAAAGGGATTTAATTTTAGATTTAATTTGTGAAGTTTTGCTCAAAGACGACCCGACCATTTTCCAGTCAGACTTAAGTAATCTTTCGTCAAAAATTTTTCGTATCACTGCAAAGGAGTTAAGCCCATGTGGAATATCGTCAGCGCGGGGGCGGCCGGCGTGGAGGAGGCGGTCAAGCAGTTTCTTCCGCCTTGTCAGCTCCAATGCCCCATAAATGAGGACATCCAAAGAACGAACGTTCTTATCTCTCTCCTGCCGGAAGACCCCGAACAAGCCGTGAACGGGGTTATCCAAATCGGCGATTACCTCTATGAGAAAAATCCCCTCTTCACCATCTGTGGTTACGTTTGCGGGTTGTGTGAATTGGAATGCAATTATCAAGCCAAAGGCGGGGCCATAAGGAGAAGGCTGCTCAAAAGGTTTCTGTCTGATATTTACACCTATCATATGGATAAAAAAGAAGAATTCAATATAATCAAAAGCAAGGAGAACGTGGCCGTGGTCGGCGGGGGGCCGGGAGGTCTGATGTGCGCCTTTGACCTCAGTAAAAGAGGCTACCGGGTGACCATATTCGAAGCCTCGGACCGTCTGGGCGGAGCCTTGTGGCTGATACCGCGGTATCGCTTGCCCGAGAAGGTCTTGACCTCGGCCATCGACAGTCTGATCAGGATTGCCGGGATCGACGTCAAATACAATGTCAAGGTGGGCGAAGGCAAGCTGACCCTGGATCGCATAATAAATGAGGGTTACAAGGCCATTTTCGTGGCTAAAGGAACCCCGAGCCCAAGGACCCTGTCGTACAGCCAGAAGCAGGTGGAAGGCCAGGACCTGTCCGGGGTCATGTACGGCCAAACCTTCTTATACGAAGTAAGTCACGGTTACATCAAGCCCAACTATTTCAAGGGCCGAAAGGTCTTGGTCATCGGCGGGGGGAACGTGGCCTTCGATGTGGCCAGGACGGCCCGCCGTCTGGGCGGAGAGACCACGGTCATCTGCCTGGAGTGCGAGGACAAATCGTCTCCGGATGGAATTCCTGCTGACGCCGAAGAGATAAGAGGCGCCTGGGAAGAGGGGATCAGGATCGTTTATTCCCGTGGGGTCAAAAGGATTCTGGGCGAGGGTGAAAGAGTCAAAAGAATCGAGTGCCCTTATTGCACCAGCGTTTTTGACGAATCAGGCTTCAATCCTCAATTTGACGATGCGGACATCATCAGCCTTGACGGCGATATAGTCATCATCACCGTAGGCCAAGGCCCGGATCGGGCCTCCTTGCAAGCGGACCAGCTCTTGGACAGCCGGGGACGCTTGGCTTTAGACCCATTAACCCTGCAGAGCCAGATCAGAGACAACGTATTTGTGGGAGGGGACCTGCGGAAAATCGGGTTTATGGTGGAAGCCATGAAAGACGGCCTGGTGGCCGCCGAATCCATTGAAAGATATCTCCGCGGCCTGGACATGAGAAAAGGACGGCAGCGGGCCTATGAGGCCCAGGACATCCCTATGCGCCGCATCTACCAGGCCGAGCCGGAAGTTCTGTGGATTCCCCCTGAAAAAAGGATGCATTTCCAGCTCTTCGAGAGAGGTTTTACTTTAAATGAAGCCAGAGAAGAAGCCAAAAGGTGTCTGACCTGCGGCCCGTGCATTTCATGCAAGGCCTGTCTGTCCATCGGTATTCAAGAGTCGTTGCCCATGGTGGAGGTGAATGCCGATCGGTGCTGCGGCTGCGGCATCTGCGTTTCCGTATGTCTTTATGGTGCGGCCCAGTTGAAACAAGTCGAGAACAAGCGAATTTCCATAACCGATATGTTCACCTGCAAATCTTGCGGCATCTGCGTGGTTTCTTGTCCCTCCGGGGCCCGGCGACTGGTCGGCGACCCGATGGAGAGAAGAATCAATGAAGTTTATTCGGCTCTGTCTCTGCCCATAGGAGCGTGAATTATGAATGGATACAAGCCCAAATTGGTCTGTTTCTCATGCAATTTCGGCTGGGGGTACTTGACCGAGCGGTCGGAATTAAGTTCCAAAATAGCCAACTGGATTCCGGTCACCTGCACCGGCAAGATAGAAACGGCTCATATCTTCAGGGCTTTCAAAGAAGGGGCTGACGGCGTCTTGATCCTGGCTTGTCCGGAGGGGCATTGTCATTTCCAGGACGGAAATTACCGGACGGGAAAGAAAATATTTCTATTACAAAACGTCCTCAAGACTTACGGCATTGAAGAAGAGCGGGTCGGCATCATTTTCGATTCGGACCCCGACGGCAAGCGGATACCCCAATTTCTCAACGACATGGAACATACCCTTCTCAGGTTGGGACCGATCAAGGAGATCTGAACTCGGAGCAAGGGGAGGAAAATTGATATGACTGACAAACTAAAAGTAGCTATATGCTGGCTGGGGGCCTGCGGCGGTTGCGACGAGGCCGTCGTCGATTTGAACGAGACCTTATTGGAAGTAACCGAACGGATTGACCTTATCCTTTGGCCGATCGCCATGGATTTCAAATATGCCGATTTGCAGTCCATGGCTGATGAGTCGATTGATTTGAGCATCGTCAGCGGGTCGGTCCGGAATTCCGAACACCTGGAAATAGCCGAATTGTTACGAAAGAAATCGGCGGTGATTTTATCCTTCGGCGCCTGCGCCAGTTTGGGCGGGACGCCCAGCCTGGCCAACTTCAGAACCAAAGAAGATATTTTTAATTGGGTTTACCGTGATGCTCCGACGGTGGTCAATCCCAAAGGGTCTTTCCCCAAAATCGAAGCAAAAATCGACGGCCATGATTTAATTCTGCCTGAATTTTTCGGGCATGTTTATGCCTTGAACCAGGTCATTTTTGTGGACTATTATCTGCCGGGGTGTCCGCCGCCGCCGGACCTGATCGCCCACGCCCTCAACGCCGTCATTACCGGCGACCTTCCACCGAAAGGCTCGACTCTAGCCCCCCGGAAGGCTTTGTGCGACACCTGTCCGCGCAATAAGACCAAACCATACCGGCTCGAAATACCCCAAATTAAACGGATTCATGAAGTCGAGGCCGATCCGGAGTACTGTTTTCTTTCCCAAGGCATAATCTGCCTGGGACCGGCCACGCGGGCCGGTTGCGGGGAAGCCTGCATCAATATAAATATTCCCTGCCGAGGCTGCTTTGGCCCTGTTCCGGGCGTGACCGACGCCGGGACCAAGTACTTATCCGCCCTGGCCGCCTTGATCAAACCGGCCATGGATGAAGACGTCAAGGAAACGATGAACTCCATACCCGACCCGGCCGGTTACTTCTATCGCTTTTCCCAAGCCACTTCGATTTTGGGCCGACAAATGTTGAAAAGACCAGCGGAGGGTTGAAAATGGCCGAAAAAATTACGATCAATCCGATAACCAGACTGGAAGGACACGGAAAAATAGAAATTTTTCTCAATGACCGCGGAGAGGTCGAAGACGCTTTCTGGCAGGTGACTGAACTCAGGGGTTTTGAACGGTTCTGCCTGGGCCGGCCGGCCGAGGAAATGACCAGAATCACCCCCAATATTTGCGGCGTTTGTCCCTCGGCCCATCACATGGCCTCCACCAAGGCCCTGGACGCCCTTTACGGCGTGGAACCGACCCCGACCGCCCAGTTGGTCAGGCAGCTCGAGTATAACGCCTTTTTCATTGAAGATCATTACATTCACTTCTTTTTCCTGGCCGCCCCTGATTTTGTCCTCGGACCGGACGCCGCGCCCGCGGAAAGGAATATCCTGGGCGTTATCGGCCGGCTAGGCAAAGAAATCGGCTTGAAGGTTATCGACATCCGCAAGAGAAACCGGGAAATAATCAAACACATCTTCAGCAAACCGGTCCATCCCGAGGGAGGCCTGCCCGGGGGGGTCCCGCGAGGCATAACCGAGGAGGACCGGAAATGGATCAAAAGCACGGCTGATGACACCGTGGAATTCGCCCAATACGCCCTTAAGCTGTTCAAGGACCTCGTGCTCGGCAACAAGAAATATCTCGACTTGATCTTAAGCGAGGCTTACAGCCTCAAGACTTACTACCTGGCCCTGGTGGACGAAAACAACAAAGTCAGTTTTTACGACGGCAAGGTCAGGGTGGTCGATCCCCAGGGCAAGGAATACGCCCTGTTCGACCCCCAAGACTACGCCGAATATATCGGGGAATGGGTCGAACCTTGGACCTATATAAAATTGAACCACCTCAAAAAAATCGGTTGGAAGGGGTTGATCGAAGGCGATAAAACCTCCTTGTTTAGGGTTGCTCCACTGGCCAGGCTTAATGCAGCCGACGGCATGGCCACACCCTTGGCCCAGACCGAATATGAAATCATGTTTGACCAACTCGGCGGAAAACCGGCCCACCACACCCTGGCCATGCACTGGGCCCGGTTGATCTGCGCCCTTCAGGCTGCGGAACAGAATTGGATGATCGCCAATGATCCGCTTCTGATCAGTAAAGATATTCGGAATATGAACCTGAGACTGAAAAAGTCCGGGGTGGGTTGTGTGGAAGCCCCCCGGGGGACCTTGTTTCATCACTACGAAACGGACGACCGCGGCATATTAACCAAGGTCAACCTGATCGTGGCCACCCAGAACAATGCGGCCCCGATCTGCCTCTCGGTCAAGAAAGCCGCCCAGGCCATGATCAAAGGGACCAAGGTCAAGGAAGGATTCCTCAACCGGGTCGAGATGGCCTTTCGGGCCTATGATCCTTGTCTTGGCTGCGCCACCCATGCCCTGCCGGGGCGGATTGAGTTGCAGGTCAATATCCGCGACTTCCGCGGTGATATTATCAGGACGCTGGGGCGCTCCTGAGGCCGGCCATGAAGACCCTTATCCTTGGTTTGGGCAACCCGATTCTGTCGGATGACGGGGTGGGGGTCTTCATCGCCCGTCGTCTCGAGGGCCGGATCAACGGCGTGGACGTAATGACCACGACCCTGGCCGGCCTTAACCTGCTTGACCTGGTCGCCGGATATGACAAGATGTTTGTCATCGACGCCATGACCACCGGGGAGGGCCCCGTGGGCCGGCTGAAGAAAATAATAAACGGGGACGGGGCTCTCCATCTTTTTTCGTCCCACGGTCTGGACTTTTTCAATCTTTTGGACCTGGGGCGGTGTTTGGGCTGTAAAATCCCGGAAGTGGGCGGCATCTACGGCATCGAAATCGGCACCGACCTTTCATTCGGACAGGTGTTATCTTTACCACTGAGTGAAAAAATCGAAGCCATCACGGAGGAAATATATCGAGATATCAAGGACGGCCTGACCGCCGATTTTTTTACGTAAAACAGGGCCCGGCCCGGGACGGATAATCAGGCCGGTCGACCGGCGCCAGCCCGAAGGGACCGGGCCTTGGAGGGGTGAGGAAAGCCATGATCTACAACGATCTTCGGAAACTGATCGCCGTTTACGAAATGATCAAGGAGGGGGAGACTTATACGCGGCTTAAGGATTTCATGGAAGCCGTCACCCGGGATACCACCCAGATCATGGGCGTCAAGGCCTGCTCGATCAAGCTTCTCGACGAAGAAGGCCAGAAGCTCCGCTTCGCCTCGACCTATGGTCTGAGTGAGGATTATTTGTCCAAGGATTACATCAGTATCGAAAAAAGCGGAGTCAACCGCCAGGTGATCGATGGTTCTCTTTACAGCATCGGCCATATCGATGAAAGCAAACATTTCCAATATCCCGAGGACGTGCGCAAGGAAGGGATCGTTTCCATGCTCTGCCTCCCTCTGACCGTGGACACCAAGACCTTCGGCGTCCTTTGCGTTTACAGCGATCAGCCCCATTATTTCAAGGAATCGGACATAGGCCTTTTTTCGCTGATGACCGACCTGGCCGCCCTGACCATGGAGCGAATCACCCGGGACGCGGCCAAGACTTGGTTCATGCACAAGGCGGCCCACCAACTCCGCTCGCCCCTCAACACCATCCAAAGTATGCTCCGCCTGCTGGAAGGCGAGTACCTCGGCCCCCTCAACGAAAAACAAAAAGAGACGGTCGACCGCTGCCAGAAGCGACTGTCCATCCTTCAATCCACCGTGAATGACCTGCTCAAGCTGGCCGCTGATCGCCAGGTGGTCGGACCTGTGCAACTCATGCCGGTGGACCTGTCGGCGATTTTAAAAAATCTGGAACCGGTTTATCGGCCCAGAGCCAAGGAGAAAGGGGTGAGTTTTGAATTCAACCTGCCCGATGGTTTGCCCTTGATCATGGCTCAGGAAAAAATGTTGGACGAACTTTTCAGCAACCTCTTGTCCAACGCCATCAAATACACGCCGGCCGGCGGGCGGATTTCGGTCAATCTGTCTAGAATATCAAGTGAAATGCTGCTGGGCGAAATCAAAGACACCGGGATCGGCATCCCGGAATCGGATGTCCCCCGGCTTTTTTCCGAGTTCTTCAGGGCCGAAAACGCCAAGGAGGTGGTGGAAGAAGGCACAGGCTTGGGTCTGGTCATCGTCAAGGAAATAGCTGACCGCCTGGGTTGGACCATCAAGTTCAGAAGCCGAATAGGCCAAGGCACCAGGGTCAGTTGTCAGATCCCCATCAAAACTTGAATCGTGAATTCTCGATTCCGGGAACACAATACTTAATTTCTTTAAAATATTGCGCCTCCGTAATTTATTACACCGCAAACGATCATGGTTAAATCTTGTGTCTCAGGAATCACGCAAACTTGACAGCCCATGAACCCTTGGCATATATTTATTTGTAATTCATGATTTTAAAAGGGGATGGCCCCTTTTTTGCTTATTGATAGTGGTCAAAAAATGGCGTCTCGCGATTATTATCAGGTCTTGGGTCTGGACCGTCAGGCCAGCCAGGAAGAAATAAAAAAGGCTTACCGCCGGTTGGCCGTCAAGCACCATCCCGACCGGAATCCGAACGACAAGGCCGCCGAAGAAAAATTCAAAGAGATCAACGAAGCTTACGCCGTCTTGAGCGATCCGGACAAACGCCGGCAATACGACATGTACGGCCACTCGGACTTCAGCCGTCAGTACACCCAGGAAGACATCTTCCGCAACTTCGACGTGGGCGACATGTTCAAGGACTTCGGCTTCGGCACCGAAGACCTCTTCGGCCACCTCTTCGGCGGACGGCGGCGGAGTTATGCCCGGCCCTACGGTCGAACCACCGGCCATAATAGATATTTTTCCGACTTTTTCGGGAATTTCGGCCAGGAGCGGACGCGGAGCCGAACCAAAGGGACGGACCTCAGCCTTGACCTCCACATTTCCTTGAACGAAGCCCTTTTCGGCGCGGAGCGGCTGATCGCCTTCAACACAGCCGAAGGCGTCTCCAAAATCACGGTCAAGATTCCTCCAGGCGTGGAAAACGGCCAAAAATTGCGGCTGGCCGGCAAGGGTCAACCCGGTCCTGACGGCGGCCCGCCCGGAGACCTCCTGGTCCATGTGGTGATCGCGCCCCACCCGAGATTTCGCCGGGAAGGAAACGACCTGGTCACCGACGTCGAGGTCAAGCCATCCGACCTGCTTTTAGGGACCAAGGTTCAAGTTGAAACCTTGGAAGGCAAGACCTTGAATTTAAACATACCCCCGGGCACGCCCAGCCATACCCGCCTGCGGCTCAAAGGGCAAGGCGCGCCCCGTTTCAAGGGCCGGGAACGGGGCGACCTCTTGGTCCGGGTGCTCATGCAGACCCCTAAATCCTTGACCGACCGGCAAAAAGAATTGCTGGAGGCCCTGGCCGAAGAAGGCCTGTAAAGTAATGACCGGCCGCAGGATAAAGCACTGAATGCTCATGGACCCGGGAGTGATTCTTTTCCGTTTGGGCGTGGCCGCGGGCCTGGGTTTTCTCCTGGGCCTGGAACGTGAACTCCACGGCCGGGCGGCCGGGCTGAGAACCAACACCATCGTCACGGTCAGTTCATGCCTGCTGATGATCATTTCTTTGGAGTTTCATCAGATTTTCCATAATATGGGTTCGAACAGCGTCGTCAGGCTGGACCCGAGCCGGGTGGCCTCGTACGCCGTGGCCGGCATGGGCTTCCTGGGCGCGGGGGCGATCATTCACGGCCGGGGCAGCGTCCAGGGTCTGACTACGGCCGCCGGACTCTGGGCCGGCAACGCCATCGGGCTGGCCGTGGGGGCCGGGTTCATTATTCAAGCCGTAGCCGCCCTGGCCCTTATTCTGCCCATCCTGATTCTGACCGCCCCGCTGATTCACTTGATTCCCCGCGACGTCTATCGCCGGATTTATCTCGATTTCAGCACCCTCGAGGACCGGGCCGGCGAGATAAAAAAAATCCTGGAAGACTGCCGAGTCAAGGTCCTGCACGTAGGCTTGGACTTCCATTACGATCAGGTTTCCTCCAGCTATGACGTGGCCGTCCGGCTCAAAAGCAATCAGGACTGGTCTCAAATCATCCAAAACCTCCGCCGGTTGGCGGGTTTGACCAGAATAAGCTGGGTCGAAGGTTACGTCCCCTGAAGCAACGGCCCCAAGGCGCTTTGGACCTGTCCGCGTCCGAACCGACCGGACGGGAAGCGAGAAGGAGAATTTGTCTTGAAAATTTGGTCCCAGGACCAAAAAACCCTGTTTAAAGCCGCGGCGGATTTGCGCTACCTGTTGGCCCAGGGTTATCCGCGGCGAGGGGCCCTGCTCTTTGTGGGCAACCACTACCAGTTGACTCGGCGGGAGCGGGAAATGCTCAACCGGGGGGTCTATCCCGAACCGGAAGCTCAAACCCGCCGGCAGCGCCTGCTCCCGGCCGAAAAAATCCAGGGCCGGGCCTTGGGCGTGGACGGTCACAACGTCCTGATCACCTTGGAATGCGCCTTGCTCAAACAGGTCTTGATCGATTGTGACGACGGTCTGATCAGGGACGTGGCTGGCGCTTCCTCTTCTTATCGCCCCGGAGAGATCACCGACCGGGCCCTGGAGCTGGCCCTGAATTTTTTACAGGCCCACGGCGCTAAATCCGTGCTGTTTCTCCTGGACGCGCCGATGAGTCAGAGCGGCGAACTGGCCGCCCACGTTTCGGCTGTCCTGGCCGGACGGGGATTGATGGGCCGGGCCCGGGCCGTGCCGGTCCCCGAAGCCGAACTCTATGCTTTCACCGGCCTGGTGGCCACCAGCGACTCGGTTCTGATCGACCGGGTCGACGAACCGGTCGACCTGGCCGGACAGATTATCCGAAGATGGCTGCCGGAAGTGGAAATCATGGAGCTTAAAGAACCGGCCCTCTCCGCTCGGACCCGGACCCAGGCCGATTCGGCAAGGCGGACTTGATGGCGGTCGGGTACGGCATTTTTTCCGGCGGTTTGGACAGCTTGCTTTCCGCCCTGATCCTGCAGGAACAAGGCCTCGAAGTCCGCCTGCTGACCTTGGTCACCCCTTTTTTCGGACCGGAGAAAGCCCTGGCTTGGGGCCGGGCCATCGGCCGGGAACCCTGCCTGATCGATCTGACCGACCGTTTTTTGAAAATGCTCCCTGCTCCCAAGCACGGCTTCGGCCGGTTCGCCAACCCTTGTATCGACTGCCACGCCTTGATGTTCCGGGCGGCCGGAGAGATCATGATCCCGGAAGGCGGAGATTTCTTGTTTTCCGGGGAAGTGCTGGGCCAGAGGCCCAAGTCTCAGAACCGGCGGGCCTTGCAGATCGTGGCCCGAGAGTCGGGTTTTGCCGAAGTCATCCTCCGGCCCCTGAGCGCCAAATGCCTGCCGCCGACCGCGGTCGAAGAAGCTGGCCTGGTCGACCGGTCCCGCCTGCTCGGCCTCTCCGGCCGGACCCGCAAACCCCAGATGGAGTTGGCCGCCCGGTTCGGCCTGAAAGACTACCCCACCCCGGCCGGCGGCTGCCTGCTGACCGACCCGGTCTTTTCCCGCCGCCTCCATGACCTGCTGGCCCACGACCAGCCCCTAGCGGTCCGGGACGTGGAACTGCTCAAATTAGGCCGCCATTTCCGTCTCCCGGACGGACGTAAACTGATCGTCGGCCGGAATATGAATGAAAATGAGGCTTTGGAAAAAATGGTCCGGCCGGGCGATTTGGTCTTGAAAGTGGCCCAACTGCCCGGCCCCACCGTGGTCATACCCAAGGGCGGCCCGGCCGACCTGGACCTGGCCGCGGCCATCAACGTCTCCTACAGCGACGCCCCCAACGGCCGTCCGGTTCAGGTCCGCCTGATCGACGGCGGCGAAGAAAGACTGGTCCACGCCGCCGGCGTGCCCAAAGATGAACTGGCCGAATTGATGATTTGATATTTTTTATTCAATAAGTTCCCAAGCGTTCATTGGCCGGATCACGAGCGGGTGGACGAAAGCGCTTCATTAGATCCTCGTTCCCAGGGGGAGCCTGGCAACGAGGATCAACACATTTTTCGGGGTAAATTATTTTTACAACCCAACAAAAACTAAACAATTTCATACGTTAAACAACATCGCCATCGATTCACCGGTGAAAGAGGGCATTTTCCGATGGGTGGCCCCGACAACTCGTTGTCGGGGCGCCGCAGGCCCAAGGGGCCGGCCCCCCATTCACAATCTTATTCCATTTAAAAAAAACCAAGCGTGCCGAAATGATCTATGATGCCCTTTACCTTAGGACCCCGGCGTGGTATTTCAAGGATGTTTTAGCCGACCCGCCGGAGTCTATACTATGAGGTAAAAACCCATGACCCAAGTCTCTTACCCGGACCTGATCGAAAAACTCCCCGACATCGACCTCGACCTGGACGGAGTGCGCGGCAAGCTCCTGCAAGCCGAAGGTCGGCAGGTGGTGTTTTTCGATTTCCAGCCCACCGCGGTCATCCCGCCCCACTCCCACCGGGACCAATGGGGCGTGGTGATCGACGGCGAGATGGACCTGACCATCGGCGGCCGAACCAGGACCTGCCGTAAGGGCGACACTTACTTTATCCCGGCCGGAGTCGAACACAGCGCCTCTTTTAAAACCAGGGTCAAGGTCATCGATTTTTTCGACGAACCCCACCGTTATCGCCCCAAAGAGCGATGAGGTCCGGTCTGCCGTTATGTCTTGCCCCTCACCAAAGAGGCAGCCAGGGCCAGTCCGGCGGCGGTTCGAGCCTGAAGGTCATATCTTCCCGGCTGGTCGGATGCCTGAAACTCAATTCCACCGCCCACAGGCCGATGGCCCCGTCCCGCTCCGCCCAGACCGAGCCGTACAGCCGGTCGCCGGCGATGGGCTGACCCAAAGCGGCCAGTTGAGCCCGGACCTGATGCCGGCGGCCGGTGATCAGTTCCACTTCCACCAGGCTGGTTTCCCGGCCCGCGGCCAAGGTCCGGTAGGCCAGTTTGGCCGGCTGGGCCGAAGGGCGGCCGGGCTGAACCAGGACGCTCCGGCGGCCTTGCCAGGCCAGATAGACTTCGGACGCCCCGTCACCAGGCCGCAAACCCCCCTGGACCACGGCCCAGTAAATTTTCCGGCTCTGATGCCGGCGGAACTGGTCCGACAGCCGCCCGGCGGCCTTGGAGGTCCTGGCCAGGACCATCACCCCCCCGGCCTGCCGGTCCAGGCGGTGGACCAGGCCGAGGTAGACCCGGCCGGGTTTTTGATGTTTTTTCTTGATATAATCCTTGGCCAGGTCCAGCAGGTTGGCCCGACCGGTCCGGTCGCCTTGAGACAGCAGCCCGGGCGGCTTGCGCACCACTAAAAGATGGTTGTCTTCGAAAAGCACCAGGTCCGAGAAACGGTCGACCGCTGTGATTTGCCCGTTCATGACCAAACATTATACGGCATTTTCGTCCGTTTGATTTGGGAAAGGCCTCGTTTCCTTGAAACCGCCCTCACTTGAACAACTGATCGCCATATTCCGGCGCTGCGGCCTGGACCTGCCCGAAGCGGCCTATCGCCGCTTTTGGGACTTTCATCGGCTCTTGAGGGCCAGAAACGAAGAACTGGACCTGACCCGCATCCGCCGCTTCGAAGACATGGTCCTCAAGCACTACGTGGACTGCGCCCTGGTCCCCGGCCTGATCGACCTGCCTTCGCCTCTCCTGGACATCGGGGCCGGAGCCGGCTTCCCCGGCGTTCCCCTGAAAATCGTTCGGCCCGACCTCAAGATCATCCTGGCCGAAAGCCGGGGCAAACGGCTGACCTTCCTGGACGAAGTCTGCCGGAAGCTGGAGTTCGAAGACATCGAGATTTATCCGCACAAGGTCTCGGAAAGTTTCGACCGGCCCGTTCAGGGGATCATCACCCGGGCCCTCGAACCCATCGCCCGGACCATCGAACGGACCATGCCTTTTCTGCCTAAAGGCGGCCGGGCCATCTTCATGAAAGGACCGGCCGGCTTCGACGAAATCGCCCCGGCCCTGCACCGCTTCCCCCGGGACTATCAATTGGCCGCCGACCTGGCTTACAATATCGGCTCGACCAGGCACCGCCGCCGGCTGATCGTTTTCGAACGGATATCCGAACCGGCCGGGCCGGCCGAGAACGGTGGGGGCCGCCGATTAATGGTCCAAGAGATCGCCAGCGCGGAAAATCCACGGTTCAAGCTCTGGTCCAAACTGATCGACGGCCGCGGCGTCAAAAAATACGGCCTGGCCCTCATGTCCGGGCCCAAGCAGGTCCGTGAAGTCCTCCGGGATTTTCCCCAAAGATGCGAGGCTGTTTTGTTGCGGGGGAGGGAAGAAACCGGAGCCGAAGCCGCGGGCAATGTCCCTTGTTTCGCCCTGCGCCCGGAATTCTTCCGCCGCCTGGACCTGTTCGGAACCGGTCCGCCCCTGCTGATCGTCCGCGTCCCGGACCTGTCCGCCTGGGAAGACCGGGCCTGGCCCCCGGGCTGCACCCTGTTCGCGCCCTTCCAGGACCCCGGCAACATCGGCGCGGTCATCCGCTCCGCCGCCGCCTTCGGGGTCAGCCGACTGGTCCTGCTCGAAGAAGCCGCCCACCCTTTCCATCCCCGCAGCCTTCGGGCCGCCGGACCGACCGTCTTCCGCCTGCCCCTTCTGTCCGGTCCCTCCCTGGACCGCCTGGCCGCGGCCCAGGCCCCGCTTTTCGCCCTGGCCCCCGGCGGCCGGGACCTCACCGGGTTCCAATTCCCCCCAACCTTCGGCCTGGTCGTCGGCCTCGAAGGTCCAGGTCTGCCCGAAAATTTGGACCGCCTCGAAACCCTGTCCATCCCCATGCAGCCCGGCGTCGAATCCCTCAACGCCGCCCTGGCCGCCAGCATCGCCCTGTACGAATGGCGGCGAAGCATCCTTACGGGTGGAGGCCACAAATAAAAAATTGTAGGGGCGAACCTATGTGTTCGCCCTCCTGTTGAGGACCTTGCTCAAACGCTCAACTGTCCGGAGAGATCCTAACTAATACACTTTAGTCTATGTATGAAGGCAATTTAGTATAACCACGCAAAATGCTCCGCCGATATTTGTGTTGACGGTCTGAAATATGGGCGTTTATGATGCAGCCTGTTTATGGATGCGTTTAGAAATGGAGGTCCAGGGTCTTGGTGGTGCGAAAACCCCGGGTGGGTGATGTTCCAAAGATTTACGAAATTCTGAAGGACTTTGCGGCCAAAGAGCTGATGCTGCCCCGGTCGTACAGCGAATTATATGATTTGATCCGGGACTTCTTCGTCATCTGCCCGGATGATGACGCCGGGACCATCGCCGGGGTCTGCGCTTTGCACGTCTGCTGGTCGGACCTGGGGGAAATCCGGTCCCTGGCGGTCGCTCCGGATTATCAAGGCTCCAACCTGGGCCGGGCCCTTCTGGAAGCCTGTTTCGAAGAATCCCGCGGGTTGGGCCTGAAACGTATTTTCGTGCTGACTTACATCCCCGAATATTTCCAGCGGTTTGGCTTTCAAATCATTGACAAGTCCCAATTGCCCCAGAAAATTTGGGCCGACTGCCTCAAGTGCGTCAAATTTCCGGAATGCGGCGAGATCGCCCTGGAGAGACCGGTATGACCGAGTTCAGCGCCGTGGAAGAAAACTTGGATAATTTACTCGAGCGCCTCGAAGACCACCTCAAAAAGGTCCGGGTTGAGGAATATGAAATTTACCTGGTGCGGACCAAATCTTTGACCATCGGCGTCAAGGAGGCTCAGACCGATAAGGTGCGGCGGACCGAGGAATCGTCCGCGGCCTTTCGCTTCGTAGACCGCCGCCGTTTGGGGTTCGGCTATACTTCGGTTTTTACGCCGGAAGCCGTGGACCGGGCCGTCTCGACCGCTGCGGCCGGGGCCAGACTGACCGATCCCCAACCGGGCCTTGGGCTGCCTCAGCCGCCCGAGCGGTGGCCCGATCTGGATGTCTTCGATCCGGCGCTGGCCCAAATCTCTTTGAACGATAAACTGAACAAGGTCAGGGAAATGGAAGCGGCGGCCCTGGCTTCTGACCGGCGGGTGGAAAAGGTTCGTCAGGCGGAATACCACGAAACCGACTTTTCGCTCCGACTGGTCAACAGCCATGGTTTGAGGTACCGGCACCAGGGGACCGTGGTTACGGTCAGCCTGATGGCCAAGGCGGCAGAAGGGTCCGAAGCCGAGATGGGCTATGAATTCGATTTCGCCAGGCGTTTTATGCATTTGGACTTTGAAGCCATGGGGCGGGAGGCGGCGGACCGGGCCGTCCGCAGTCTGGGCGGCCGAAAGGCCCCCGGCGGACGGCGGCCGGTCATCCTCGAAAACAGGGTGGCGGCCGAGTTCCTGGACGTCCTGGCCGGTTCGTTTCTGGCCGATAATGTCCAGAAAGGCAAATCAATCCTGGCCGGACGGTTGGGCCGTAAGATCATGGCCCCAGGGATCAGCCTTATTGACGACGGCCTCTACCCAAGTGGCCTCGCCTCTTCACCGGGCGACGCTGAAGGAACGCCCAGCCAGAAAACGGTCCTGGTCGATGAAGGCGTCCTAAGCAGTTTTCTCTATGACTACGCCCACGCCCAGGTCGACGGCGCGGCCTCGACCGGCAACGCCGGCCGGAACGGGGCCAAATCGCCTCCGGGCATAACCCCGACCAACCTATATCTGGCCCCGGGGACGAAGACTTTTCAAGATTTGTGCCGAACCCTGGGCGAGGGCTTGCTGGTCTCCGACGTGATGGGCGTGCATACGGCCGACCCGATTTCCGGGGATTTTTCTCTCGGCCTGACCGGCGTCTGGCTGAAAAATGGACAGCCGGACTACCCGGTCAAAGGCATGGCCCTGGCCGGCAATATTTTTCGCCTGTTCGAACAGGTGGTCGAAATCGGTTCCGACTTGAAATTTTTCGGGTCCACCGGGGCCCCGTCCCTTCTGATCGAGGAACTGAATCTGAGCGGATTATAGAACCGACGACCGGGCGGCTTTTGATCCAGCCTTTGTCGCCCTCCCCTTAAATCCGAAAACAGCCTCGATGAAAAACGGGCGGATCAGATAGATGCGCCCCTAGCAACTCTGCATGTCATTTAAAGGTCAGAATTTTTGACGCCAGATATTATTTTTTGCCCCGACCCCATAAAACAAGCATAGATACTTGATATAATTTGGTATTATTGATTGAAACCGTGATCTGATGTTGGCTGTCCGCTTGGCCGCCAAGGATACAATAGGACCATACTCTTTCGGTCAGTAAAACCTCAAGAATGTCCTTGACAAATGTGACGTCATATCATAAAAAGTGACGTCACATTCATATTTAGGACAAAAGATTCCCCTGGAGGTCGAATGAAGCCGCCCACGAAGCTTTCAAGGCGGGAAAGACAGAAGATCAGGCAACGGCGGGAAATGCTGGAAGCGGCTCTCAGCCTTTTCTCGGAGAAGGGCTATCACAATGTCTCCATGCACGAGATCGCCGCCGAAGCCGAATTCGCCATCGGCACGCTTTACAAATTTTTCAAGAACAAGGAGGACCTCTATAAGGCCCTTATCTTGGGAAAGGCCGAAGAGATCAACGAGGCGATCATAAAGGCTATGGAAGAGGATGAGGACGAGGTGGCCAAGCTCCGAAATTGTATCAAGGCCATGGGTGAAGTCTTTCGGGCCCACCTGCCCTTGATCCGACTCTACTTCTCGGAAGCCCGGGGAGCGAGCTTCAATTTGAGGGCCGGGCTTGATGCCGAGATCAGGGAACGTCGTGGCGAATTATGGAAAACCCTGGCCTCGGTTTTTGCCAGCGGAATTGAGAAAGACAGGTTCAAGAGAATCGCCGATCCTTACTCTTTGGCGGTGGCCTTCGACGGAATTACCGCGGCCTTTCTTTTTCTATGGCTTGAAGAGCCCGAACGCCACCCTTTCCCCGAAGACCCGGACGTCATCCTGAACATTCTTTTCAAGGGATTGCTAGAACCCTGAATCACCCTCGTGGCGTTGGTCAAAATTTCCGATTACCGACTTTTTTATTGGAGATTTTTTCGATGAAAATATCCAGGCCTGTATTTGAACCGCTGCTGGAAAGTCTGATTCTGGCCGTCTTGCTCATCAGTCTGTCTCTAGCCGGCTGTGAACAGGGGCCGCATGCTCCGCCTCCACCGCCTGTTGTGGAGGTGACCACGGTGACGGTCTCGACCAAGTCCGTCGTGCTGACCACGGAATTGCCGGGCCGGACGACAGCGTACCGGGTCGCGGAAATCCGTCCCCAAGTCAACGGTCTCGTCCAGAAACGCTTGTTTACGGAAGGTTCCGGGGTCAAGGCCGGCCAAGCCCTCTATCAAATCGATCCCGCTCCTTTTCAGGTGGCCCTGGATAACGCCAAGGCCGCCCTCCGCAAGGCCGAAGCCAGTCTGCCGGCCGTAAGATCGAGAGCCAAGCGCTTCGAGGGGTTGCTGGCCGCCAAGGCGGTGAGCCAGCAGGATTATGACGACGCGGCGGCCGCCTTAAAACAGGCTGAGGCCGAGATTGAATATTGGAAAGCCACGGTGGCGGCGGCCCGTATTAATCTCGACTATACCAGGATCACCGCGCCCATCTCCGGCCAAATCGGCAAATCCAATGTGACCGAGGGGGCTCTGGTCTCGGCTTACCAGCCCACGTCCCTGGCCACGATTCAACAACTTGACCCCATTTACGTCGACGTCACTCAATCCACGGCCGAGCTCCTGCGCTTGAAACGCCGGATCGAAAGCGGCAGCCTGAACCAGAACGAGAAAAATCAGAAAAAGGTCAGGCTCATCCTGGAAGACGGCTCTGAATATCCCTTGGAGGGGAATCTGGTCTTCCGCGATGTCACGGTGGACCCCTCCACCGGTTCCGTCACTCTGCGGATTATTTTTCCCAATCCTGACGGAGTCCTTCTGCCGGGCATGTTTGTTAGGGCGGTGGTGCAGGAAGGCGTCAATAATCAAGCCATCCTTGTTCCCCAGGAGGCCGTGTCCCGCGGTCCCAAGGGAAACCCGCGCACGCTCATTGTGGACGCCGAGGGGATTGTCCAGCTAAGGCGGATCACAATCGACCGGGCCATGGGCAACCAGTGGCTGGTAGCCTCGGGTCTGACCGCCGGCGAGCGTATCATTATCGAAGGTATGCAGAAAGTGCGGCCCGGGGCGAAGGTAAAAGCGGTCCCTTCCGGCGAGACTGAGGAGCCACGTCCCGCGGCGGAAAATTCAGCCGATTCAACCCCCCCATCGAAGTGACGGGGGAGCGAAATGCTATCCAAATTTTTCCTGGACCGCCCCGTTTTCGCCTGGGTCATCGCCATCATCATCATGGCGGCGGGAGGGCTGGCTATCTACAACCTGCCCATCTCTCAGTATCCCCCCATCGCTCCGCCCTCCATCGCCATATCCGCCTTTTATCCGGGGGCCTCGGCCGAGACCGTGGAAAACAGCGTCACCCAGATTATTGAGCAGAAGATGACCGGCTTCGACCGGCTCCTGTATATGTCCGCCACCAGCGACTCGGCCGGCTCCTCCCGCATCGAACTGACCTTTGAGCCCGGCACCGATCCCGACCTGGCCTGGGCCCAAGTCCAGAACAAACTCCAGCTGGCCATGTCGAGCCTGCCCGATGTGATCAAAAGCCAGGGGGTTGAGGTCAGCAAGTCCACCAGGAACTACCTGATGCTCGTGGGTCTGGTCTCGGAAGACGGCCGGATGAGCGGGATCGACCTTAGAGATTTTGCCAAATCCAACCTGGAACAGGCCTTGGCCCGCGTGCCCGGGGTGGGCGAGGTGCAAGTCTTCGGCGCCGGGTATGCCATGCGCATCTGGCTCAATCCCGATAAGCTGACGGAATACCAGTTGACCATAGAGGATGTGATCGCGGCGCTCAGGTCTTACAACGTGGAGGTCTCCGCCGGGCAGTTCGGCGGGGCCCCGGCGGTGGAAGGCCAGCGCCTGAACGCCTCCATCGTAGTCCAGAACATGCTCAAGACGCCTGATGAGTTCGCGGCCATCCCCATCCGCATCACCTCCGACGGGTCCGTGGTCCGAATCAGGGATATGGGCCGGACGGAACTGGGAACCGAGTATTACGATATCGAGAGCTTTTTCAACGGCCGACCTTCGGCCGCCGTGGCCATCCGGCAGGCCGCCGGCGCCAATGCCCTGGACACGGCCGATGCCGTCAAAGCCAAGATGGAAGAGATGAGCCGGTTCTTTCCCGAAGGCATCAAGGTCGTCTACCCCTTTGACACCACCCCCTTCATCAGGGTGGCCATCAATGAGGTGGTCAAGACCCTCTTCGAGGCGATCCTGCTGGTCTTCCTGATCATGTGGCTTTTCCTGGGCAACATGCGGGCCACCCTCATTCCCACCATCGCCGTGCCGGTGGTCCTCCTGGGGACCTTCGCCATGCTGGGCTTGTTCGGTTTTTCCATCAACATGCTGACCATGTTCGCCATGGTCCTGGCCATCGGGCTCCTGGTGGACGACGCCATCGTGGTGGTGGAAAACGTGGAGCGGATCATGAGCGAAGAAGGACTGCCGCCCCGGGAGGCCACGGCCAAGTCCATGGAGCAGATCACCAGCGCCCTGATCGGCATCGGGCTGGTCCTCTCGGCCGTGTTCGGACCCATGGCCTTTTTCCCCGGCTCCACCGGCGTCATCTATCGCCAGTTTTCCGTGACCATCATCGCCTCCATGCTCCTGTCGGTGCTGGTGGCCCTTATCCTCACGCCGGTTCTCTGCGCCTCCCTCCTCAAGCCGGTGCCAGCCGGCCATGAACCGGCGGAAAATGCGATCTTTTTTCTCCGTCCCTTCTTTCGGTGGTTCGACCGCGCCTTCTTTCGAACCAGAGACCTATATGTGCGGCTGGTCGGTCATTCCCTGGTCAAAAAACTGCGCTACTTGTTGGTTTTTCTGGTGATCGTGGCGGCCATGGGCTATTTATACCTGGACATGCCCACCGCCTACCTTCCGGATGAAGACCAGGGAACAATGCTGGCCCAGGTGTTTATGCCGACCGGGGCCACCCTGGAGCAGACCGCCAAGGTCATCAAACAGATCGAGCGCTACTTCAAGGAGGAGGAAAAAGAGGCGGTGGAATCCACCATGACCATCTCCGGGATCGGTTTTTCCGGACGGGCCCAGAACAACGGCATGCTGTTCATTAAGATGAAAGACTGGGAACTTCGCAATCGGGACGACCTGAAGGCCAAGGCCGTGGCGGCCCGGGCCACTCGGGCCCTGTCGAGTATCCGCAATGCCATGGTCTTTGTCTTCCCGCCGCCCGCTGTTCCCGAGCTGGGTATGGCTAAGGGTTTTGACTTTCAGCTTTTGGACCGGGGGGGTCTCGGCCACCAAGCCTTGATGGAGGCTCAATACCAGTTGCTCGATCTAGCGGCTAAAGACCAGAGATTGACAGCGGTCCGGCCCAACAGCATGCCTGATGTCCCCGAATACCGGATCGATGTGGACTGGGAAAAGGCCGGGGCCCTGAGAGTGCCCATCACTGCTATCCATCATACGATGGCGGCTTCCTTCGGCAGCGCCTATGTCAACGATTTCATTCAGGGCGGCCGAGTGAAAAGGGTCTTCGTCCAGGCGGACGCCCCTTACCGCATGCTGCCCGGCGATCTCGAAAAAATCCATGTCCGGAATACGGCCGGCCTGATGGTGCCCTTCTCATCTTTCGCCTCCGGCCGCTGGACTTCCGGTTCCCCCAGGCTGGCCCGCTTTAACGGCTTTCCTTCCATAAACATCTGGGGCGAGCCGGCGCCGGGCTTGAGTTCGGGCGAGGCCATGCAGGCCATGGAAGAAGCGGTGGAAAAACTACCCAAGGGCACCGGTTTTGATTGGACCGGCCTTTCCTTTCAGGAGCGGATGTCCAGCTCCCAGGCGCCCCTTTTGTACGCTTTCTCCATTTTCGTGATCTTCTTGTGCCTGGCCGCGCTCTATGAGAGCTGGACCATCCCTATTTCGGTCCTGCTGGTTCTCCCCCTGGGGGTCATCGGCGGCATTATCGCCTCGAGCTGGCGCGGGCTGGCCAATGACGTCTATTTCCAGATCGGACTCTTGACCACCCTGGGCCTGACCACCAAGAACGCCATCCTGATCGTCCAGTTCGCCAAAGGCGGAATAGAAAAAGGGATGGGGCTGGTCGAGGCCACCCTGGAGGGGGCCAAGCTGCGTTTCCGACCGATCATCATGACCTCGCTGGCCTTCGGTTTTGGAGTCCTGCCATTGGCTTTGACCACCGGCGCGGGCGCCGGCGCCCAGAACGCCATCGGCACCAGCGTGCTGGGCGGGATGGTCACCGCCACGGTCCTGGTGGTCGTCTTTTCGCCCCTTTTCTATGTGCTGATTGAAAAACTCTTCGGCCGAAACAGGAAGCGTAAGGCGGCGGATTGATCCATCAACGGATTTGGTGCAAAATAAAAAATTGATTTGCAGTGGTCAGGAATTGGCTTGACGATCTGGGCGTGGGCACCCTGTTCATCGAACCAGGCGCGCCCTGGCAAAACGGTTACGTGGAGAGTTTCAACAGTCGCTTTCGGGATGAGTTTTTGAATGTTGAGCTGTTCCATACGATTAAAGAGGCCCGTATGCTGGCCGAGAAATGAAGGATGGCCTATAACGAAACCAGACCGCACAGCGCCCTGAACTATATGACCCCCGCCCGGTTCGCGGCCAGCCGTGGGGCCGCCGATTTCGCCTCGCTACGCTCGGCTCCATCGACGCCTCCACGGCAAGAAGACGAGATAGGATACCGGGCAGCATGAACACCAAAACTCTCATAACACCTGGACCAAAAAGTGGGGGCTTGACACCATGACTGAAATCGGGAATAGGTTTCAAATTCGTCACAGTGAGGTAAATCAGATTCCATTGACACTTCCTGAACATGTTGATTATCTTTTTCATCGCTTATTCGCCATTATTGCTTTGATATTACGCAGAAAAAACTCTTGAGCCATGAGCCTCGACATGCCGTAAGTCTGTTACACAAAAGTTTCGTGTCTATTGCCCCCGCGATATTTAGTGTCCTTTCTGGCGAGCCGCGCCGCCGGCTGTTTGAAGCCATGTCAGAAATTCTTGGCCGGCTCTGACCGGCTTGTCTCGCTACCGTCCGCTCACCATCGACCTCAGTCTTTTTTGCGATCTTTCCGACAGGCCCAGGCCGTCGATCTCCCCCTCGAGCTGGGCCGGGCTGCCGCACCCGGAAACGTAACCGTTGAGTCTGGCCGCGGCGGTCGAGCTGACAAAGTCATTCGAGTTCGGATAGACAGCCAACAGTTCCCCGGCCAGGTCGGAAACCATGCGCAGATAATATTTTTGGTGGTAGTCTTCCGCCCAATGGAAACCGGTCAAGGGCAGAATTTGGGTCTTGATTTTCTGGCCCAACCTCCGGGCCGCCTGGTCTCGGGTTTCCTCGGCCAGCCGTTTTTGCTCCTCGTGGTGATAGAAGACCGCAGTCATGTATTGCCGGGACCAGGACTGGCCGGCCGGGTTGTGGCTCCGCCAGAAAACTTCGAGCAGGTCCTGGTAGGAAATAACCTTGGGGTCATAATCGATCTGAATGGTTTCGGAATGGTCCCCCAAGCGGTGATAGGTCGGTTTGGGGCTGGTCCCGCCTGAGTAACCGACCCGGGTCCGAATCACGCCGTCCAGACACCCGAACCGGGCGTCCGGTCCCCAGAATCAGCCCAAGGCGAAAGTGGCCGTCTCGACCTGGGCTGGCGCGGCGGCGTCCAAGGCCGGGATTTCCATCTTTTTCGGGGCGGCCTGTATATTTTTCATGGATGCTCCTTCTTTGTTTGAGGTCATTGGTTCTCTCACGCCCGCGACGACAGCCCAGGCGGTGATCGACAATAATAAAATCAGGGCGGCCGAACCTAAAATCTTGAAAATAATTCGATTACGGCCACGGTCAGTATTCTTCAGGGTCATGGTTCACCTGTCTTTTTGCACCCGTTAAGGAACAAATATTTACACTTTAAAAGATAAATATTGGAAAAATATATTCAATGGGCGGCAATCAAGAAGAGGAATTATTAGTCCCTTGTTTGACAGCAAAGTAGTAAGACACTGGCAATAACATGTTGAATTTAATCAAATATACTATTTTAGTCCCAAAACCGTTGTGTAACTGTAATTTCAAGGTGTGATCTTGTGGTTCTGGGCGAGGATGTAATGCAGACCAGCTTGAGGGATGGGTTTAAGATTCTCTTGAGAGACCGTTGTCAAGATAAATTATTAAATACGCTTACTACATGTTTTTTGAAGATATTTCAAGATAACTAGTTGATATTATTAAAGCCATCCCCCAAAAATCAACTAATTTTTCTGCCCAACCGTCAAAGCAGGGACCAGCCAAACAGGTGGGCCGGTCCGGGGCAGGGGCGACGCATGCGTGGCCCCTCTTGACAGATAAGACAGTTGCGGCAAATGACGAATCTTGGCGCATTGACCCGTAAAATATCCCGTCCGCTGGTGCAGGGGCAGGCCTCTATGCCTGCCCCCTCGGGCGACCGCCTGGATACAGGGCCGCCACAGGGGGCGGCCCCTACATTTCCGGGCGGCTATTTCCGGTAGGGGCGCACGGCCGTGGGCCCTAGAGATGGGGAAGCGGTTAATTTTAGTCATTACATGATGTTAGGTTTATAGGCCTTGAAGAATCGGCCATTTGTTTTTGTTCCTCGTTATTGGTCATCATTAATTGTCATCATCATTTAGTTGCCTTAGCGGTCATCATTAAAGGCTGTCAAGCCGGCTTGGACAGGTTAGGGTTTTCGGTTTAGTTATGGCCTTAGCCGCGGTCGCTGGTTAAAGCGCCCTTCCTTCCTTTTTATCTGATGGGGGCTGCCCTAGCCGGGTCTGGTCCGGGCCCGTCCACCTAGACCTCGGGTACTAGGGCCGCCGGCAAGGATTGGCCTTTTTAGGGGCGTCAGCCGTCTTATTGCCTAGCCCTTAGGTCTTATGGCGGCTGATTTTTTGGGCGTCCTTTCCAGCGACGATTTTGGGCTATTATACATCATGTATTAACAGATGTCAAGATAAAAGTGAGACGTATTGTATTTTTCAAGGAAAGAAAGGAATGTTGGGTTGAGCTTCGCTCTACCCAACCTACAATTTATATATATTTCAATATGTTGACCAATAGATAGATGGAGATTCCGGTAGGGGCACGCAGGGGGATCAGGGCGGACACACAGGTCCGCCCCTACAATTATGGTGTCGGATGGCCGCGGTGGGGGCGACGCATGCGTCGCCCGACACATGATGGTTCTAGCGCCCAGGCTCGGCCGGCTTATTGCGGAGAATAATTAATGAGCAAAATGCTGGCGGCTTAAAACAAATTGACATTTCCAGGTTTGGATTAGTATAAAATTAATCAGGGTCTCAGGTTTAATCAGCAAGGAAGGTTCGGGCAGGGGGGCCTGGGCCGAGGTTTGCGGGCCGGTGTTTGTTTTAAGCCGACCAGGCGCAAAATCCGGCTGGGCGGCTGGTATAGTGGATTGACTAAAGATTCCGAATTCCCTAGGGGAGAGGCTGGGCCGCGTTTAATTTTTACTTAAATTCAGTACCACATATACTAAGATTTAGACATATTACTACTTGATATTGTGTGATCGCCATCGTTTTTGCGGATGCTGACCCAGCCTCCGGACCAGGAGTGACGGTGGGGAATTTTTTGTCCGTTAATCAGCATCCTGCTTGATAAACATAGAGACCTTTGACCGAAGCCGCTGGGGCGATAGGGGGCAAGTTTCTTGGCCGTAAAACCAGAGCCGACTTTTTATGACAGAACCTGAAGTCTTTTTGCCGGGTTTACAGGTTGTGCTGCAGCCGTCCTATTCGGCCACGACACGTCTTACGGCCTTCATTCGAGGCAGCAAGGAGCAGGAATATCTGATTTTGGAGGCCCCGAATAAACAAGCCCTGAATTTTTTTCCGGAAGAGACCGCTTGCATCGTCAGATTTATCCGGGAAGGGAAGGCCATTGGTTTCCAGACCCATGTTCTGGGGGTGATCCGGAGTCCTTTTCCCTTGATCTTTCTTTCTTTTCCGGACGGGATCGAGTCGGCCAAATTAAGGAATTCGGTTAGGTATCCGGTCAAGATCGAGACGGTCTGCACCCCAAAAAAATTGGCCGGGGCTCTGGAGGGACATCCCCGGGCCACCATGCTCAACATTTCTTCCGGAGGCTGCCTAATTGAGGCCCTGGAAGAATTCGAGCGAAAAACCACTCTTTACTTGAGCTTTGAACTGCCGAGTCAAGGCCGGATAAACGATCTGCCCGCGGAAATCCGAAGCCGTGAACAGCAAAGCGACAAGTTTTTGCACGGCCTGGCCTTCTCCGATGGCTCATCCGAGAACTATCGAAAAGTCACTCAATATTTGAACTCTTTGGCCGCGTTGAGGATAAGGATATGAGCGCTGAGAACAAGAGTTTGAGAAGGATTCGGACTAAGGAGCTGAGGGTGGGGATGTATGTTCACGATGTGGGCCGCGACTGGCTGCATCGGCCGTGGTGGAGCCGGGGCAAGATGATCGCCAACAGCGATGAGATCAAGGACCTGCTGGAGTACGGCATTTCCGAGGTGACCATTGACCTGGCCAAAGGGGTGGCTCCGGACCAGATGACCGCCCAGGCCGGTCCGTCCGAGGCCAAACCTCAGGCCCCTCAAAAAATCCAGGAGTTGGAAAGGCGCAAACAGCCTCGCCCGGAAAAGCCTGTAGACCCGGCCGGTTTGGACGAAGAGATTCCCCGGGCCCGGCAGGCTTATACCCAAGCCTTGGGGATCACCCACCAATTTATAAACGACGTCAGGACCGGCAAGAAGATGGACGTAACCCAGGTGGAAGAAAGTGTGGAAAACCTGATCGACAGCGTTTTCAGAAACCGGGACGGGTTGCTGGCCATCCTCAAGTTAAAACAGTACGACGAATATACCTTCACTCACTCTCTGAACGTGGCTGTGCTGGCGGTTTCGGCCGGTCGAAGCGTGGATCTGGAACGAACGGAACTTCTCCAGCTTGGGGTGGGCGGCATATTCCATGATATAGGCAAGACCCAGATTCCCCCGGAGATTTTAAACAAGCCGGACCGGCTGACCGATGAGGAATTTAAGATCATGAAGCTTCATCCGGTGCGGGGCGATGAAATATTGGATGATTACCAGGAGGTGACCCCTCTGGCCCGGCGGGTGGTCAGACATCACCATGAGAGGCTGGACGGAACCGGTTATCCGGACGGCCTGGCCGGGGCCGATATCGCTCCTTATATAATTATCAGCGGTATGGCCGACGTGTACGACGCTTTGTCCAGCGATCGGGTCTATCACAAGGGCATGCTGCCCCATGAGGCGCTCAAGGTGATTTTCAGTTTGAGGGAGAAGCATTTCCCGCCGGTCTGGGTGGACCGGTTCATCCAGTGTCTGGGGATTTATCCCATCGGGACCACGGTCAGACTCAACACCGGGGAAATCGGCGTGGTTTGCGCGGTGAACCACGCCTCCCTTTTGCGGCCCAAGATCAGGCTCTGCCTGGACGCCCGGGGGAGGCGGATTCAACCTTTGAACAAGACCTGGGACTTGAACCATCCCGGCCTGGCCGACCGGGAAATCCGAGAGATCATCAATCCGGAGAATTTCGACATTGACCCGGCGAGCTGCTTCGAGGTTTAATCCGGGGCATGAATTTCGATTTAGCGGCCAGGATACAAAGCGTTCGGGACCGGGCGGCGGCGGCTTGCCTTCGAGCCGGCCGGGACCCTAAAGAAGTCCGGCTGGTGGCGGTCAGCAAGACCGTGCCGACGGATATTATTCGAGCCGGGATCGAGGCCGGCCTGACTATTTTGGGGGAAAATTACATTCAGGAGGCTCAAGGCAAGATTGAAGCTCTGGGCCGAACGGTCCAGTGGCATTTCATCGGCCGGCTCCAGACCAACAAGGCCAAATACGCGGTGCGGCTGTTCGACCTGATCCATTCGGTGGACAGTCTGAAACTGGCTGAGGAGTTGGACAAACGGGCCGCCAAAGAGGGCCGTCGGCAAGCGGTCCTGGTCCAGGTCAATCTTTCGGGGGAGGAGACCAAAGGCGGGGTTTCTCCGGAAGAGGCGGTCGATCTGGTTTATCAGATCATGGCCCTGCCCCATCTGGAAGTGCGGGGTTTGATGACTATGCCGCCCTTCTTCGACCAGCCGGAAAAGGCCCGGCCCTACTTCACGGCTTTGCGCAAACTGAAGGAGAAAATCGGGCCGCCATTGACGGAATTGTCCATGGGCATGTCGGGGGATTTCGAAACGGCCGTGGAGGAAGGGGCCACTTTGGTTCGGGTCGGCACGGCCATTTTCGGGCCGAGGGACTGAAGGGCCTCCAATTTATTTTCCGCTAAAATTCGATGGTTAAACCTTCCGGCGGCGTCGGCGGACAAATTCGAACATGGCCAGGGCTCCGGCCACGGCGGCGTTGAGGGAAGAAACCCGGCCGGTCATGGGGATGGACAGGAGCCAGTCGCATTTTTCCCGAATCAGACGCCTGAGACCCTGCCCTTCCCCGCCGATGACCAAGCCTATTTTGGGCGGGAAATCCTGGTCATAGAGGCTGTCTTCGGCCCCGGCTTCGAGGCCGATGATCCAAAAACCTTTTTCTTTGAGCCGGTCCAGGGTCCGGGCCAGATTGACCGTCCGGGCTACGGGCAGGTGTTCGGCCGCGCCGGCCGAGGCTTTGAGGGCGGCGGCGCTGACCGGGGCGGCCCTTTCCCGGGGAATGATGACGCCGCAAGCCCCGGCCGCTTCGGCCGATCTGAGGAGCGAACCCAGGTTCATCGGGTCCTGAACGCCGTCCAGCAGGAGGATCAGTTCTTCTTCGCTTTGGGCTTCAGCCAGGATTTCTTCGACTTGGAAATAGGGATACGGCCCGACCCTGGCTACGACGCCCTGATGGCCGCGTCCTTGAAAAAGGCGGTCCAGGCGGGACCGCTCCACCCGCTCGACCTTGATTTTCAGGTCGGCGGCCAGGTTTAATATTTCGTTGACGGCCGGCCCGGAACGTCCTGAGGCCAGGTAAATGCGCTGGACAGCCCGGCCTTGGGCCCGCAGGACCTCTAGAACAGAGTTTATCCCGCCGACGATTTCAGTCAAATCTTTTTAATCTCCAGGAGGTTCAGGTGGCGGAAGAAGCGAGGAACTCAGCCCAAAAAATTTTGGTTCGGGCCATCCGGAGACGGTCGGCGCGGATGACCACAGCCAAGTCCGCCGCGGCCTGTTCTATTTCTTGGTTGACGATAAGAAAATCATACATCTCCCTGGCTTCCACCTCCTCCCGGGCGCGCTTCAGTCTAGCGGCCATCTGTTCTTCGGTTTCGGTGCGGCGGAGCAGGAGCCTGGACCTCAACTCTTCGAAGGTGGGCGGGACGATAAAAATAAAGAGGGCTGAAGGGAAGTTGGTCTTGATGGTGCGGGCCCCGGCGATGTCGATGTCGACCAGGACGTCCTGTCCGGCGGTCAACCGGTTTTCCACCCATTGACGTCCGGTGCCGTACAAGTGGCCGAAGACCTCGGCCCATTCGAGAAAGTCGTAATTTTGGATCATTTCCTGGAAACGATCCTGACTGACGAAAAAGTAGTCCCGGCCGTGTTCTTCGCCGGGTCTGGGGGGCCGGGTGGTGTAAGAAACCGAATAGGCCAGGTCGGGAATGAGTTGAAAAAGGCGGCGGCACAGGGTGCTTTTTCCGGCCCCGCTCGGGCCGGAGACCACGAAGAGTCGGCCCATTATTCGGTCAGGTCCGGCTTGTTCCCATCGGCGCTGAAGCGCAGGGCGATGGTTTCGGCTTGAATGGCCGAGAGGATGACGTGGTTGCTGTCGGTGATGATCATGGACCTGGTCCGCCGGCCCTGGGTGGCGTCCACCAGCCGTCCGGCCTCCTTGGCCTCGTCCTTGAGGCGTTTCATGGGGGAGGAAGCGGGTGAGACAATGGCTACGATCCGACTGGAGACCACGGTGTTGCCAAAGCCGACATTGATTAATTTCACACCCATAACTGCCCTCTGTTTTTACTCGATGTTTTGGATTTGTTCCCGAAGTTTTTCCAACTCGGTCTTCAGGTCGACCACCAGGTTGGTTATGGTCACGTTTCCTGATTTGGACCCGATGGTATTGACCTCGCGATTGATCTCCTGCAAGAGAAAATCCAGGCGGCGGCCTGTTTCCGCCTCGCTTTGCAGCAAAGACCGGAACTGGTCGAGGTGGCTTTTGACCCGGACCGTCTCTTCGGTCACGTCGCTGCGGTCGACCAGGTAGGCCACTTCCTGCAGCAGCCGGCCTTGGTCCAGCTCGATGTTCTGAACCAGGGCCTTGATCCTTTCTTCGAGCTTGACCCTGGCCTCATTGATGACCGTCTGCCGTTGAGCGGCGATCTGATCGACCCAACGGCTGATTTTTTCGAGACGCGCGGTGAAATCCTGGGCGATGGTTCGTCCTTCGGTTCGGCGCATCTCCATGAGCCGGTCGAGGGCTTGGTCCAAGACGGGGCTCAATTCGGTCATGAAGGCTTCAAGATCGATCGGTTCTTCTTCGAAAACAATAATATCCCTGAATCCGATCAAATCCGAAAGGGAAATGCTCTCGTTGAGCAGGAATTCTTCCCGGAGTTTGATCAGGAGCCCGTAATAGATTCGGGCCAATTTCATATCCAGTTTCAGGGCGTTTTCCCGGCCGGCCGGATCGGCCACCTGGAGGGAAACCTCGAGCCGGCCCCGGGCAATCCGGGCGGCGATGACTTTTTTGATTTGGTCTTCAAGGGCGGCATAACGCTTGGGCAGACGGCAGACGATGTCTCGGAAGCGATGATTGACCGCCCGAATCTCGAGATTGACCTCCCGGCCCGAGACCAGGCCGGCGGCCTGCCCGAAACCGGTCATGCTCCGGATCATTTATCCTCCTGTCCCCGCCGAAGTTGGTCCAGGTACTTTTTCCTGATGTCGCCCATGGTTCGGAGGGCCAGGTCGGCGGCATAGTCGGGATAGGTCCAGGGCAGAGGCCGAAAACGTCCCTTTTCGAAGATGAGGGTCAGATCGGCCCAGACCCCTTGGCCGAGATAGATGCGATGCGCATAATTCTTGCCGGTGGCCAGGACCAGCCGCTCCGCGGAAATATAACCCGGATCGATGTTGACCCTTCTTTTTCCTTCCACCGTGAACTCGACTTCGACGGCCATGGTTTTAATTTTTATGTTCACCAACTCGGCCGGGTCAATCAGGTCTTCGGCGGAGAAGAACCTTTTGAGCAAGGGCCAGCCCATTTCCGCCCGGTAATATTCGGTCTGGTCGAAAAGGAACTCTTCGCCGGCGTAATCCAGGGGGCCGAGAATGGTTTCCAGACGTTCAGCCGCCTGGGCTAGCAGCGGCCGTTCGGCGGAAAAGACAGCGGCCACCGGCTTGACCGGCAAGGGCGGACGGAGCCGACTCACAAGGAATCACCTGCCCACGCAGGCGTAAGTGAAGCCCAACTCGCGCATGCGTTCGGGTTCATATATGTTTTTCAGGTCTATGACGACCGGTTCCTTCAACAATCCTTTGACTCGCGCCCAGTCGATGTTCCGGAACTGGTTCCATTCGGTGGCGATGACCAGGGCCTGGGCCCCGGCGGCCGTGTCGTAGAGGTCCCGCCCGTATTCTATATCGGGCAGCACCTTTTGGGTATTGGGGATGCCGGCCGGGTCGAAAGCCTTGATGGCGGCCTCCTTTTCCTTGAGCCGGCCGATGATAAACACGGCCGGCGACTCCCTGATGTCGTCTGTATTGGGCTTGAAGCTCAGACCCAGGAAGCCGATTCGTTTGCCCTTGACCCCGCCCATGGTCTTTTCGATCTTTTCGACCATGAGCTCCCGCTGCCGCTCGTTGACCTTGATTACGGCCTGGACCAGTTGAAAATCATAACCCTTTTCCTGGGCCAAGCGGGCCAAGGCCCGGGTGTCCTTAGGGAAACAAGACCCGCCGAACCCCGGACCCGGGTGGAGGAACTTCGAGCCGATGCGCTGGTCCAGACCCATGGCCTTGGCCACCCTGTGGACATCGACTCCGGTCAGGTCGCAGAGGTTGGCCATTTCGTTGATAAAAGAAATCTTAGTGGCCAAAAAGGCGTTGGAAGCGTATTTGATCATTTCGGCCGTGGGCACGTCGGTGACGACAAAAGGGGTCTCGATCAGGTACAGGGGACGGTAGAGGTCCTTGAGGATGGCCAGGGCCTGTTCGCTTTCGGCCCCGATAACCACGCGGTTCGGCCTCATAAAATCCTCGACGGCGGAACCTTCCCGAAGAAATTCCGGATTGGAGGCCACGTCAAAGGAACAAGCCTTGGTCTGGTTCTCCCGGATGGTCTGAGCTATCAAGCGGCCTGTGCCTACGGGCACCGTGCTTTTGGTGACCACCACCTTGTAGCCGTTCATACAGCGGCCGATGGTGGCGGCCACTTCTTTGACGTACTGCAGGTCGGCCTCGCCCTGGGCCCCGGAAGGAGTGCCCACGGCGATGAAAACGACCAGGGCCTCCTGAACGGCTTTTTCTATATCGGTGGTGAAATTCAGCCGTCCGTCCCGAAAGTTCTTGGCCGTCATTTCTTCGAGTCGGGGTTCATAAAACGGCACCCGGCCTTGTTCGAGACTGCGGATGACGCTCTCTTCCTTGTCCACACAAGTAACGTCCAATCCGAACTCAGCAAAACAGGCCCCGGTGACCAAACCTACGTAACCTACGCCAATCACGCAAATCTGCATCTTTCATCCTCACCGGCCCGGGTCGGGCCTCTTGGCTATATCTTCCTTTTTCTCCAGCGCGCCCCCGGCTCGCTCCGGTTAACTGTTGTCTTTAACTTATAAGGTTATCCCGGCCGGCGGGCAAGGAAAAAAACGATCCGGATAATATCAGCGGTTTTTCTCATCCAGACCCCGGGCGGTCTTTTCCGGCGGAAAACCGGGAGCGGGGTTAAGGTTTCAAGCGCCGGGGGCCGTCAGCCACCGATTCTTTAAGTTCCTGGGCGGTGACCGCGGAAGTGCCCACCTGGCCGACGACGATGCCGGCGGCGAAGTTGGCCAGCACGGCCGCTTCCAGTAAGGACAGGCCGGCGGCCAGTCCCAGGGTCAGGATGGCGATGACGGTATCGCCGGCCCCGGTGACGTCAAAGACTTCGCGGGCCACGGTGGGGATATGGGTGGAGGGGCCGTTTTTCTCGAAGAGGCTCATACCCTGTTCGCCCCGGGTGATGAGGACCGAAGCGCAGTCCAGGTCTTGGATGATCTTGCGTCCGGCCCGTTCCAGGGCTTTTTCCGAGTCGATGACCAGACCGGAACCCAAGGCGGCTTCATGGTGGTTGGGGGTGATGACGGTCACTTTTTCGTAAAGCTTGAAATTGTTGACCTTGGGGTCCACGGCCACGACCTGGCCCTTGGTTCGGGCGATCCGCCGGAGGCCGGTCATCAGTTTCTGGGTGACCACGCCTTTGCCGTAGTCGGAGACGATAACGGCGTCGACGGCCGCGGCGGTTTCGTCCAGAAAAGCCAAGACCTTGTCGTTGACTTCCCGGCCCAGGGGCAGGCGTTTTTCCCGGTCGAACCGGACCACTTGCTGGGCGTGGGCCACGACCCTGGTCTTGGTGGTTGTGGGCCGGTCAGGGTCCGGGACCAGGCCGGAGGCATCCGCGCCCAGATCGGCCAGCATCTTCTGGACCTGCCGGGCCTGACGGTCGGTCCCGACTACCCCGGCCAGAAGGGCCTGGCCGCCGGCGGAGACGAGATTGTTGACCACGTTGGCCGCTCCGCCCAGGTGCCTGGTTTCCTTGACCACGTCGACCACCGGCACCGGGGCTTCGGGCGAGATGCGTTCGACCCGGCCCCAAATGAAGACGTCCATCATGACGTCGCCGACGACCATGACCTTGACCTGGGGAAAGCGATCGACCGCGGCCAAGAGGCGGGGTATATGGTAATCAATCGGCATAACGGGCTTTTTACTCCATTTTCGGCTGAATATCCAGGGTGAAGTCCAAAATTTTTTCCATTTCGGCCAGAACCAGGTCCGGGGTGAGGGCCCAAAGGCAGGCGTTGGGGCGGCACTCTTTTTTGTGACAGTCGGCCAAGTCCGGGCAAACCGAGCGGTCGGCGATGAGCACGGCGGCCGGAGCGGCGGGCCGATAAGGTCCACTCAGGACCGGGTTGTCCGGACCGAAGAGGATGACGACCGGCACGCCTAAAGCCACGGCCAGATGCCCCAGGCCGCTGTCCGGGCCGATCAGGACCGCGGCCTGTTCGAGCAAGGCGGCGGTTTCCAGGAGATCGGGGCGGGCGACCACGGGGAGGTCTTTAAAACCCGAAGCTCCGGCGAGACGGTCCAATTCGGGTTTTTCGGCGGGCGAGCCGAAGAGGGCCGGACGAAAATCGGTTTGGGACCGGAGACGGCGGATCAGCTCCCGCCAGTGTTCCTCGGGCCAACGCTTGGCCTGGCGGCTGCCGCCGGGATTGAGCACGGCCGGCCTTTCTCCGGGTTTAAGGCCCTGGTCGCGCCAGAATCTTTCGGCCCAGGCTTTTTGTTTTTCCGGAACGGCCAGGCGGAGGGGTTCGGCTTCCAGCGGCCCGGCCACGGCCCGGACCAGGTCGATCCGCCTTGCGGCGATGTGGCGCTGGGGATCGGGGTTGGGCACGGCCAGGTCCAGGAGGAAATTGAAGCGGGTTCCGGCCCGGCAGACGATGAAGGCAGGGCCCGAAAGATAGACCAGAGGGACAAGGTCGGGATCGTTGTGGTGGAGGATCAGGGCCAGGTCCGGGGTCAGGCGGCGCAACTCGGCGAGCAAGGAGCGAATCTGCCGGTATTTGCCGGGGTAAGGGATGACCTGGAGGCGGCCGGGGACGGCGGCGAACATCTCGGCCCAGCGGCGGTGGACCAGGAAGGATATTTCGGCCTGGGGCCAAGCCCGACGGGCCGCGGCCAGGGCGGGCAGGGACAGGATGGTGTCGCCCAGGCCGGTGGTGCTGACCAGAAGGACCCGGCGGATGTGGTCCGGACGGGGTCGGACGCCGGGACGCCAGCCCCGCCGGGCGGCGTGGAGTCTGAAGAAAAGGGTCAGGAGGGCGGAGACCAGCCGGTTCATGGGGGGGAGACTCCGGCGGCGGCGTCCAGGGCCTGGGCGAAATCTACGGCCCGGCGGCGGAGATCGAAGCGTTCTTCCACGGTGAGGCGTCCGGCCCGGCCCATTTCCCGGCGGAGATTTGGGGAAGCCAGCAGCCGGTCCAGCCGGTCCAGCCAATCGGCCGGGTCAGCGGCCAAAAATCCGTTCAGGCCGTCCCGGACGATTTCGCGGTTGACGCCCACGGGCGAGGCCACGGCGGGGAGGCCGGCGGCCATGTACTGGAGGAGCTTGTACCCGCATTTGCCCCTGGACCAAGGGTCGTCGGTCAGGGGCATCAGCCCCAGGTCGAAGCTGACCAGGTCGGCGGGTTCGTCTTCGAGCCGCCAGGTTGTTTTGACCAGTTGGACGCCGGCCAGGTCGATAAAACCGTCGCAGACGATCTTGAGAGTCAAGCCGGGATAGCGGCCGGCCAGGGTCTGGAAGACCGGGGCCAGGTCCTGGAGATAGCGCAGGTTGCCTTTGGTGCCGATCCAGCCCAGGACTAGGCCTTGCTTGGTCTCCCGGACGGTCTTGACCGGCTGGGCCTGGGTGTCCACGGTGGTGGGGATGACCACGGTCCGGTCTTGGGCCGGACCGGTCTGGGCCCGCAGGTAATCGCTGCCGGCGATGACGACCTTGGCCCTGGCCAGGGTTCGGTCGAAGCGGCGCTGTCTGGCTTGGGAGACCGGCTGATGGGGATCGAACTTGTCCCGGCCGGGCAGCATGACCATATCGTCGAAATCGTAGATCATCCCCAGACGGCCGGTCAAAAAGGGCAGTTCCCAGCCGCGAAAGAGTTTCTTTTGAATCACGACCAAGTCGGCTTGGGCCGCAGCCCGAAACAAGGCCGGTCGGCTGAAGATGCTGTTGGGGATGGGCCGGACCTGCCAATCGTACTTGCTCCGATCCAAATGGGGCAGGTAATTCAGAATCCTGACCCGGCTGGAAGGCGTATTCCGACCTTCGAGCAAAAAGAGGATGTTCAACCGGTCCATCAGGGCGAGACCTGGTCAGGGACCACGTCCCGGCCGAACCACCAGGTAATGGCCTGGTCAGGGACGCGCTTGGCGGCCTGAACGGCCCGTCTCTTGGCCAGGACGCGGCGGCGCTGTCGGAGAAAATCCATCTTCCCGGCCAGGTAGGGCGCGGTCTCGCCGGTGTGAATCCTCTGGACGGTGTAGCGCAGAAAGAGTTCCAGGTGGCGGAGCAGGATGCGGGGCCATTTGGAGCGCCAGGTCCCGGCCGGAAGATTTTTGACTTGGCAGAACAAGATATTCCGTGAGTTGAGCCGGACTTCGAAGGCGCTGGACATCCGGCGTTTGGTGGTCCAACCCTTGAGGTGATAAGCCCTGGCCGTGGGGGCGTAACGAAAATCGTAGCCCAGGAGCCTGGCTCGGAAGCTGAGGTCCACGTCTTCCAGATAGGCGAAAAAATCCTCGTCAAAATAACCGATTTCTTCGAAGAGGTCCCGGCGGTACAGGGCGGCCCCGGCCGAGACGCCGAAGACCCGGCCGGGCCGGTCGAACTGACCGCAATCGATCTGGCCGGCCCCGATGCTGCCCGATTCGCCGTGGGGTTTGAGCTTGATGCCCACCACGTTGATCCGATGGCGGTCCGGGTTGAGGAGCAGTTTGGGGCCCACGGCGAAGGTCATGGGGCGGCGGTCCAGGACTTTTTTCATTTCGGCCAGCCAGTCGGGTTCGACTTCGACGTCGTTGTTGAGCAGGGCCACGTACCGGCCCCGGGCCGCTTTGATCCCGGCGTTGACCGCGGCGGCAAAGCCGCGATTCTTTGAAAAACGGATGATCCGGATATCCGGCCGACGGCGACGAGCCAAATCGAGCGAGCCGTCGCTGGAGCCGTTGTCCACCAGGATGAGTTCGAAGTCGGTCTCGGTCTGCTCGGCCAAGGCCTGTAAACACGGCCCCAGGACGGCGGCTCCGTTGAAATTGGGAATGACGATGGAGATCATATCCGGCCGAGAATCTCTTGGTAGACCTGGAGGGTCTGGTTCAGGTTTTCGGTCCAATCAAAGGGTGTCAACAGCCGCTGGTTGGCGGTTATAACCGAGCTGGGGTCGAGGTTCAAGGCCAGTTCGATCTTTTCGGCCAGTTCATCGGGCCGGACCGGGAAAGACAGGATAAACCCGTTGAGGCCGGATTGAACCACTTCAGCCGCCCCGGTTTCGGCGGTGGTGACAATGGGGAGACCGGCGGCCATAGCTTCCAGACAGGCGTTGGCGAAGGGATCATACCAGCTGGGCAGGAGGAAGAGATCGGCGGCCCCGTAAAGCCGATCCACGTCGGTCCGCGGGCCCAGGAACAAGACCCGGTCGGCCAGGCCCAGCCGGCGGGCCATTTTAAGATAGGGTTCTATTTTATCTTTTCCGGCCGCCAGGAGTTTGACCTTGGTCCGGGGCAAGGCGTAAATCAGTTCGGCCAAGCCTTTCCGGGCGAAGCCGGAACCGACGAACAAGGCTATCGGCTCATCCGCTTCAAGTTTCAGTTCGGCCCGGACCTCTTCCCGAAACCGGTCCCGCAGGCCCGGGTGGAAACGTCTGCGGTCCAGACCGTTGTAAATGACTCGGAACATTTCCGGGGACAGTCCGTAATGCCGAATGATTTCATCCCGGCCCTGCTGGGAGTTGACGATGACCTTTTTGAGCCGGGGACTAGTGAACAGCCGGGTTTCCAATTCCAGAAAGGCCCGGTGCCTTGGGTTGATCCGGTCGAGCCGGCGGCGGCCGATTCCAGCGGCCCTGGCCCGCCGGTCCAGCCATTCCCGGTGGCAGCCGTCTCCGGCCCGGAAGACGTCCTGGCAGTAAGTCCGTTCGAAGCTGTGGACCAGGTCAAAATTTTCCGCGGCCACGATCCGGGCCGCGGCCCGGGCAAAGGCCTTCAGACGGACAAAGGTCGGACCGGCGGCGGTTACGGCATGAAAAAAGAGACCTTCTTGGGGTTCCGCCTTCCATTCCCTGGCGATAACATGGACCTGGTGGCCGCGTTCGACCAGAAGCCCGGCCAGACGGCTGACGTAGAGTTCGGCCCCGCCGAAGTCGGTGTAACGTTGACGGATGAGGGCCAGTTTCAAGTGGGCCTCCCCAGGATACGGTCCAGGACCGGATAGACTTCTTCGGCCTCAATTTCCACCAGGCAGCGGCTGATTTTGGAACCGTCGCAACCGTCCCGGCCGCAGGGCCGGCAGTCCCAGTCTTTGGCGATCAAGGCGTGGCCTTGGCCCCAGGGCCCCCACATGTGTTCGCCCGACGGCCCGAACAGGGCCACGGCCGGGGTGTTCACGGCCGCGGCCAGGTGCATGGGCAGGCTGTCCACGCCGAAAAAAAGCCTGGCCCCGGCGATCAGGGCGGCCAGTTCGGCCAGAGAGAGACGGCCGGCCAGGTCCAGGGGCCGGGTCCGGACCAGGCCCAGGACCTCGCGGACAAAGGCTAATTCTTTCGCTTCCGGGGCCGAAGTGACCGCCACGGGCAAGCTCAAATGATCGGTCAAATAATCGATGACCCGAGCGTTGCCTTCCGGAGTCCAGGTCTTGAACATCCAGCGGGAACCGGGGTGAACCACGGCGTAGGCGGAATCAGTCTCCAAACCGCCGGACTGCAAAAGGCCTTTGATCCGGAGGTCGGCCTCCGGGGGCCAATGCACGGTCAGGGGTTGGGGTCCGGGTTCGACTCCGAGGGCCCGCAGGGCGTCCAGGTGGTATTCCACGGTGTGTTTGCTGTCCACGACGGTTTTGACTAAATCGGTGAATAACCGCCGTCGGCTGAAAAAGCCCGGACCGACCGGGTCGTAGCCGACCCGGCGGCGGGCCCCGGAAGCCCAGGCCAAAAATGCCCCTCGGTCGCCGCCGGAGAGTTCTATGACCAGGTCGAAGCGACGTTTTCTGAGCTCACGGATCAGGCGGACCTGATCGCCCCAACCCCGAGCGGCGCGGGGCACGGTCAGGACTTCGGCCACGTCCGGATGATAACGGACCAGGTCTTCACAGCCAGGATTGACCAGGTAGGTTATCTTGGCTTGAGGCCAGAGCTTTTTGATCCCGCCGACCACCGGACTGGTGGTCAGGACGTCGCCCAGGTGCTTGAGCTTGATGATCAGGATGTTATGGAAAACCTCGGGTGAATTCATCGGCCGTGAGTCAGTTCCCGGAGCTTGGCGTACTTGGTGAAAGTGTAAAAACTGTAGAGGACGGCCATCAAAAAGCCTTCGTACCCGTCCAGAAACCCCAGTTGCAAAAAATACATCTTAAAGAAGTTGAAGGCGGCGTGACCAGTCATGCGCAAGGGCCCGGTGGTCCGGCCCTGGCGGAAATATTCCCGGGCGGACAAGTCGGCGTAACGCTCCATCCGTTCGAGATAGTCGCCGACCGAGCGGTAGGTGTAATGGTGGACGTGATGGGTCAGGGTCAGGGTCGGGCCGTTGACCTGCAGGGCTTCATGAACGGCCCGGTCGCCGTATTTCCCCCGGCCCCGGCGAAAAAGCCGGAGATGTTTTTCCGGGTAAAAGCCGCCGTGCCGGAGCCACTTGTCCTGGTAATAGACCTTATAAGGCAGATAACAGCCGGCAATTCCCGCTTCCGGCTGACTTAGCAGTTGCTTTATTTCCTCGGCCAGCTCCGGACTGACCCTTTCGTCCGCGTCCAGGCTCAAAATCCAGTCGCCCGAGGCCAGGTCGTGGGCCGCATTGCGCTGGTCGGCGTAACCGGTCCAGGTCCGGGAATAGACCTTGTCCGTGTACCGCCGGGCGATCTCGAGGGTGCGGTCCGTGCTGCCGGAATCGACCACCACGATCTCGTCGACCCAGGCCAGGCTGTCCAGACAGGCGGGCAGGTTTTCTTCTTCGTTCCTGGTGATGATGACCGCAGACAGGGTGCTCATAATGGTTTCAGCCGGGGCCGATATTCATTTAGCGGCCCGGATCATGATGCTGGTGGCGTAGTCCAGGTCCAGCATCTTGAGCAGGGGTTTGAAGACCAGAAAAGTGAGGCGGCCTTTGAAATCGAGTCGGCCGACCCGAAAGACGGCCAGGTTTTGAAAGCCGGCCTGATAAAGGATGCCGGCCAGTTCGTTGTACCGGAAAGGGGTGCGGTGAGTGCAGTCCCGCCAGAAGAAGTTGGGGTGGCAGACGTTGGGCGTGGAGACGAAAAACAGGCCGCCTTGGTCCAGGAGCGGGTAGAGGCCGGAGATCAGTTGGAAGGCCTCTTCGACCGCCAGGTGTTCGACTACGTCCATCAGGGTGATGAGGTTGAAGGTTTCATGGACTTCTTGAAGGTCGTAATAGTCATGGGGAAGGGTCCGGTCCACGTCGAGGCTCCGGTAGTAGAGGTTAGGGACTTTGGCCTTTAGCTTTTCTTCCAGGCGGCGGGTGTTGGCCCCCACGTCCAGGACCCGGCTGGTCGAATCGACCGCTTCCAGGACCAGGGTGAACTGGTCCGGGACGATGGGCAGTTTCAAGATGCGCGGGAAACGGTCTCGGGCCAAGTCCCGGCTTTTTTGGATGACGCTCCAGTCCATAGACAGCGGCCGATTTTAAAGGGTGCTCCGTCCTTTTTTCAGTTTCAGGGTCAAATCTAGCCGGGTGTCCCGGCGTTTGATGATGATGCGTTTGAGGTCCAAAAGGTCGTCGGCCGGGTTGTTTTTGCCCCAGCGGGTGGTCAGGCCCAGGCGGTATCCGGCGGTCCGGGCCGCTTGGCGGACCCGGCGGTCGGACCGGCCATAGGGATACGACACGGCCGTTATCTCCCGGTTGAGACCGGCCTCCAAGACCGATTTGGAACCGGCCAGTTCTTCGGCCAACTCCCGGTCGTTCAACCCGGTCAGGTCGGCATGGGTCCGGGTGTGGGAACCGACTTCCCAGCCCGCTTCGATCAGCTCCTGAAGCTCGGCCAGGCTGACCAGTTCGACCGAAGGCTCGCCTTTGGGCCGGTCCCAGAGGTTGGTCCCGCCCAATTGGTCGGTGACGACAAAGACCGTGGCGGTGAAGCCGTAGCGGTCCAGAATCTCTTTGGCCCGGAAAACGGCCTCGGCCGCGCCGTCGTCAAAGGTCAGCACGATCGGTTTTTCCGGCCAGGCCAGGCCCTGGGTCTTGCGGCGATAATAATCATCAAGGCTGACGGTCCGGTAGCCGCGGCCGGCCAAAAAGTCCATCTGGCGGGCGAAGGCCTGGGGGCTGACCCGCAATTTCTTGAGCCTGGTCCCGGCCAGATCGTCGGTCAGGTAATGATACATCAGGATGGGCAGGCCGTCGATGTCGGGACGCCAGAAGGTGAACCGGGCCGAGAGGCCCAAAGCGGCCAGCAGGGCCGGGACGGCGATCAAGGTCCAGGCGGCCATGGTCAATCAAGCGGCCGGGCCTCGTCGATCAGCATGATGGGGATATCGTCCCGGATTTCGTAAAGCAAGCGGCAGGCCCGGCAGATCAGGCCATCCTGGTCGGCGGTCAGTTCCAAATCGCCTTTGCATTTGGGGCAGACCAGGATGTCCAACAGTTCTTGACTTACGGCCATAGAGCTCTCCCTTAAATCATCTCTCAATGCCTGACCCGGTCCAGCCGGTCCCGCACGGAGCGAAAGACCAGGTCCGGGTCCAAAGCGGTCAGGCAGCGCGGGTCGGGGCAGTTTTTTCGGAAACAGGGGCTGCACTCGATACCCGTGCGCAAGACCAGGTGATCCGGCCCGAAGGGTCCGGTCCGCCAGGGTGCGGTCGGCCCGAACAGGGCCACGACCGGCGTGCCCAGGGCCGCGGCCAGGTGCATGGGCCCGGTGTCCGGGCAGAGGAGCAAGTCGGCGGTCCGCAGGACCTCGGCCAGGACCTTGAGGCTGGTGCGGCCGGTCAGGTCCAGCAGGCCGTCCACTTCGGCGGTTAGGGCCCGATTGGCCGCGGTTTCGTCCGGACCGCCGGTCAGAACCACATTCACCCGGGCTTCCCGGACCAAGCGGCGGCAAACTTCGATCCATGAGGCGGCAGGCCACAGCTTGGTCGGCCACTTGGCCCCGGGATTGACCGTCACCAAAGGCTTCCCGGTTCCGGACAAAAGTTCCGCCGCTTGAGCCGCGGCCCGGAGATGGACCGGCAGATGGAAGTTCACCGGCCCGCTAACATCGGCTCCCAAATAGGCGGCCACATCCAGGTAGCGGAGCAGGGCGTGCCGGTTGGGATCATAAGGAGGCAGTCGTTCATTCAGAAATAGATAACTTAGCTCCCGGGTCCGGTCAAAGCCCAGACGCCGCCGGTTCCGGCTTAAATAAGTTAAAATACCACTCTTAAAAAGCCCTTGCAAGTCAATGACCAGATCGTATTCTTCGACCCGCAGCTCGCGGCGAAAATTTTGGAAGCCTTGGAGGGCCGGGAGAATCCGTCCTGTTTTCAAGTTTTTCAGCCAGGTTTTCCGGCGGAGCACAATGACCCGGTCGACCCGGGGATGATCGACGACGATGTCCGCGGCGGCTTCTTCGACCAGCCAAGTTAAACGGGCCTGGGGATAGGTCCGGCGCAAGGCCTCGAGAAAAGGCAGGCTCTGGACCACATCGCCCACGGCGCTCAATTTGACGATGAGAATGTTCAAAAGCCTGCTCCCCCAATCAGGCCAGGCCCAGGAGGTCGAGGTAGACGGCTTCGGTCCGGTCGATCATGGCGGTGAAGGTCCATTTTTTCAGAGCTTCCCGGCGGGCCGCGGCGGCCATGGCCCGGGCCTGGTCCGGCCGCCGGTAATTGGCCAGGACCGCGGCCTTGATGGCCTCAGGATCGTCGGGCGGAACCAGGAGGCCGGTCCGGCCGTGCTCGACCACTTCGGTCAAACCGCCGGCGGTGCTGGCGATCACGGGCACGCCCATGAGCATGGCCTGAGGGATGACCTGGGAAGTGGCTTCGTTCTTGGTCGAAGGCAGAACGAACTGGTTCATGGCGGCCAGGAGTTCGGGCACGTCCCGGCGGTACCCGGTGAAAATGACCCGGTCTTGGAGGTTCAGGTCGCGGGCCCGGTCTTCGGTCACCTTCCGGGCCGGGCCGTCGCCGACGATGAGGAGTTTCAGGCCCGGTATTTCACCGCCGAGCTGCCGGACGGCTTCGAGCAAGACCTGGTGGCCTTTCCAACTGCGGATAATGGCGACAATCCCCAGGACATAATCGTTTTGGCCCAGCTCCAGTTCCCGGCGGACCGGCCCCGGGTCCAGGCCCGGCCGGAAAACAGTCTCATCGACTCCGGCGGGGATGGAGACGATTTTGTCGGGGTTGAAACGGTTGACCCGGACCATTTGCTCCTTGATGGCCCGGCCGCTGGTGATGATCCGGTCGGCCAGGCCCATGTACAAAAACCTGGAAAAGATCGAGCGGCTGATGGGCGTGGACAGGTGCCGGCTCCGGACCACCGGCACTCCGGCCAGACGGGCCGCGGCCGAAGCCGACCAACTGTCCACGGAACTGTGGGTGTGGACGATGTCGATCTTGTTTCTTTTCAAATAGCCGGCCAGGGCGACGACGTCCCGCGGATCGACCGAAGCGATGAAGGGCACGGCCTTGGCGGGTATACCCCGGCTCAGGGCGGCGGCCATAATGGGGCTGCCCGGCTTGCAGGCGATTCTTACCTCATAGCCCCTCTTAAGAAAGGCCTCGGATTCGGCCAGGATGCGGATTTCCTGACCGCCCCAGCCCCGGGACCATTCCGTGTGCAGAATCCTGAGGGGCCGCCCGGTCCTATCTCGTTTTTTCATGAAAATTCACCAAGTTCATTGTTCAAGCTTGTCGACGGCCGTTTCGGGCAAGAGCCGGTCCACGGCTTCGGCCAAGGATTCGGCGATGAAATCGGGCTGAACGCCGCGGCCCGGCAAGACGTACTCCAGTTCGCCCCGGCCGTAACCGGTCAGGACCAGGACGGCCTTGGCTCCGACGGCCCGGGCCGTTTCCAGGTCTTCGGCCCGGTCGCCGATGACAAAAGAACGCCCCAGGTCCAGGTGCAGATCGGCTGCGGCCTGAAGCAGCAGGCCGGGCTTGGGTTTGCGGCAATGACAGTCCCGCCGGTAGGCTTCGACTTCGGCCCGGGGGTGATGGGGGCAGTAATAAATCCCATCAAGTTCGGCCCCTTCCTGACTAAGGAGTTCGACCATTTTCCGGTTGACCAGCCGGACCAGTTCCTCGGGGAAATAGCCGCGGGCCACGCCGGACTGATTGGAAATGACCACGACCGGCAGACCGGCCCGGTTGAGGCGGCTGATGGCCCGGCCCACGCCGGGCAGAAGGACGAAACGGTCCAAGTGGTTGATATAGCCCATCTGTTCGTTGATGGTGCCGTCCCGGTCCAGAAAGACCGCGGGTCGAGGTTCAGGCATGTCCGGCCGCCTCCCGGAGCAGGTCCAGAGCGGCTTCGGCCACTTCTTCCGGCGAGACCGCATCCATGCACAAGTGAGAATCCTGGTTGCAGGTCGGTCTCAAGCAAGGGGCGCAGGGCGGGGGATGACGAATCAGACGGAAACGTTCGGCCGCCGGAGCGGTGGTTTTGGGGTTGGTCGAACCGAAGACGGCGACCAGGGGCACGCCCACGGCGGCGGCCACGTGCATCAAGCCGGAATCATTGGTCAGGAAAAGGCCGCACCTTTTGATCAAGGCCGCGGCTTCGGCCAAGTTGGTCCGGCCGGCCAGATCGAGAAACCGGACTTCGAGATTACGTCCGACTTCAGCCGTGACCGGGGCCTCCTTGGGGCTGCCGAAAAGGAGGGCCGCGCCGTTCTGACCGGCCAGGATCAGATCGGCCGCGGCGGCGAAACGCCGAGCCGGCCACTGTTTGGCCGGACCGTAAGCCGCGCCCGGGGCCAGTCCCAGCAAAAAAGTCTCATGAAGACCTTGGGCGGCCAGTCGCGCCGCGGCCTGGGCCTGGACGGCCGGCGAGAGATGGAACACCGGGCGGGTCTTGGCGGTCTTCAGCCCGGCCCTGGTCAAAAGCCGCAAATAGTATTCGGTCTCGTGAACCTGCTTGTCTTCCGGCCGGAGGCGGATGGGGAGGTTCAGCAAAAACCCCCGGCCGTCGGTATTGTAGCCCAGGCGCAGGGGAATGCCGGCCAGCCGGGCGATCAAGGCGGCTTGAATGGCGTTTTGAAAAAGCACGGCCAGATCAAACCGGCGGCGGCGCAGTTTACGGGCCAAACGCCCCAGCCCCCACAGGCCCTGGTGTCGGCCGTCCCGGTCAAAAATAAGCACCTCGTCGGCGGCCGGATGCTCGGCAAAGACCGGGGCCACCCATTTCGAGGCCAAGACCGTGATTTGGGCCTGGGGGAAGTTGTCCTTCAGAGAGGCCAGGGCGGGGGTGGTCAAAAGGGCGTCGCCGACCCAGTTGGTCGAACGGACCAGAATTTTATTGATGTCTTTAGATTTGAGGTCCACGACCGTCAGCCCTCCTTGAGGTCCGGATCGAGAAGGGAAAGAAATCGGTCCACATCGTCGATAATCTCCAGGTCCACGTCCAAAACCCAGACGTCCAGGTCCCGGCCGGCCTGGCGGCCTAAGGGGCGGCCCCGCAGTTTGACCGCGTCCTTGGCCGTGGTGACGGCTTCGCCCACTTCAGCGATCTGGGCGGCTTTTTCGATTTTTCTCAAATCGCGGTTCTTGGGCCGGTAGTGATCGGGCCATTCCAGAAAAAGAGGCACCTGGACCTTCAGTCCGGTCAGGGTGTCCAGAAAATTCTCCGGCCGGGCCAGGCCGCAGAAAGCCAGCATGCGGCGGCCGGCCAGGTTTTCCAAGGCTTCGGGCCGTCCGTCGTCCAGACGGTGGACCCGGGCCGGCCGATGGCGGGCCAGGAAGATCGGCCGTCCGGGGAAATCCCTTTCAAGTTCGGCTATAAGAGCGGCGGGCCGGTCGGCGACCCTGGTGATCAGGAAACCGTCGGCCCGGCCGGCCTGGCGGCGGGGTTCCCGCAGCGGTCCGGCCGGGACCAGGCGGCCGTTGCCCCAGGGCTGAGCCGCATCCAGGAGCAAAAGGTTGACGTCCCTGACCAGGCCCAGGTGCTGAAAACCGTCGTCCAGGACGAATATTTCGGTCTGGAAACGATCCAGGGCGCAGCACCCCAGGACCCAGCGGTTCCGGCCGGTCAGGATCGGCACGCCGGGCAGGGCTTTGGCCATGAGGTAAGGTTCGTCTCCGGCCTGTTCAGGGCCCAGAAGGATGTCCTGCCCGTCCGAAACCAAGTTGACCGGCTTCCGGCTCCGGCCGCGATAACCCCGGCTCAGCACGGCCACCCGGCGTCCTCGGGCTTGCAGGGCCCGGGCGATAAAGACGGCCGCGGGCGTCTTGCCCGTGCCGCCCACGGTCAGGTTGCCCACGCTGATGACCCGGGCCGGCAAGGATTTGGCGGGGATAATCCCTCGACTATACAGCCCCAGCCGAAAATCGACCGCCGCGCCGTAAATCCGGGCCAGGGCCCGCCGCCAAAGGGCCGGATCGGGGGAATGGAGACCGGGGCCGGGGTTCATACGGCTCGGACCTTGCGGGCGGCCAGGGCTTGGTGAATCAAGGTCATGGTCCGGTCCAAGGCCCCCCGGTGGGCTTGAAAAGTTTCGGCGGCCCGGCGGCCCATGACCGTGCGTCGGACCGGGTCGGCCAGGAGTTCGGCTATGGCCGCTTTGAGTTCCGCCGGCCCGCTGACCCGGCGTCCGCCGCCGGCTTCGACCATCAGGGCGGCCATTTCGGGGAAATTATGCATGCGCGGGCCGAAAAGGACCGGCTTGGCCCGGACGGCCGGCTCGAGCAGGTTGTGGCCGCCGCCTTCCCCGGGGCCGGGCAGGCTTTTCCCCACGAAGACCAAGTCGGCCAGTTCGTAGAAGCGGGCCAGTTCGCCCTGGGTGTCCAGAAGAAAAACCTGGAGGTCCGGCCCAGGGTGAGGCCCGGAACGCCGGGCGGCCGGGAGCCCGCGATCGAGGATCATGCGCCAGACGGATTCGAAGCGGCGGCGGTCGCGGGGCGCCAACAGCAGTCTTAGACCAGGTTGATGTTTGCGAAGCTCCATAAAAAGGTCCAAAAGGACTTCTTCCTCTCCGGCATGGGTGCTGCCGCCGACCAGCCAGAGTCCATCGGGCAGATCGGTTTCGGCCAAAAGAGCGGCCCTGACCGGCGGACCGGCAGGCGGCTGAGGGAGATCGTACTTCAAATTGCCGGTGATAACAAGGCGGTTCGGGTCAAGGCCCAGGGACAAGAACCGGTCCCGATCCAAAACGGTCTGGCAGCCGATGCGGTAAAACAGGTTTAGAACCCGACGCCACCAGTGTTTGACGGTCCGGTAACCGGCCAGGGACCTGGGGGAAAGGCGGGCGTTGACCAGCACGGCCGGTATGCGCCTAGAGGTAAGGCCGGCCAGAAAATTGGGCCAGATGTCGGTTTCGACCAGGACGAAAAGATCGGGGCGGACGGCCTGGAGGACGCGGTTCACGGCCGGGGGCCAGTCCAAAGGAAAACAGATGAGGGGCCGGGAGGACCCTGGTCCGGTTTTGGCCGCCTCGAACCCGCTTTTGGTCGTGGCGGACAGGCAGACCTGGCGACCTTCGACTCCGAGTCTCCGGGCAAGCTGCTCGGCGGAAATCACTTCGCCCAGGCTGAGGGCATGCACCCAGACCCGGTCCCCGGATTTACCTCCAAGGTCCGGCCGGGTTCGGCCCAGGCGCTCGGCCAGATTCCAAAGGTATTTGCCTTCGCTACGGCCGCGGAGAAGATAAAACGGTCCGGCGGCCAGCAAGGCCCCGGTATAAGCCAGGGTGTACAGAGGAAACATCATGGGGCCTGGCAGGAGACCCGGCCGGGCCGGCCGGGCAAAACCGCCCGGATCACTTCGGCTGTGGGGATATTTGCCGGCCGGGCCAGCGTCTCGTGGGCCACGTCGATCAAGCGGACCAGGGCCACGCCTTGGTCCAGGCCGCGGTCGAGCAAGTCCTCGAAGGCTGGGGCCAGGCCGCGGCCTTCCATTTCAGCGTGAACGGTCAGGACGTGCAGGCCGGGCCGGGTGATCAGTCTGAGGAAATAATCGCTCAGATGGTCAGGCCTTATCTCGTTTCGCCCCAGCACCTCGTCGGCCGTGGGCAGCGTGGTGGGTATTTCCAAAAGTTTCAGGGCGTGGCCGTAAAAAGAGGGCCGGTAGGGACAGCGGCCCCGGGTGGCGGACATGTAGACCAGGCCGGCCTTTTCCAGGGCCACGGCGGCCGGCAGGTTGATCCGCCAAGCCGGCGCTGCGAAACTTTGAGGGGGTTTCCCGGTCAAGGCGGAAAAGGCCTTGAATCCGCGCTTCAACTCGGCCCTGACGCGGCAGGGGGACATGGTCCAGAGCCGGTCGTGCCAGGCCACGTGGTCCCAGGCGTGCAGGCCCACTTCGTGGCCCGACTCGATCAGTTCGCGCACTAAGGCCTGCCGGCCTTGGGCGATGATCGGGGCCAGCAGCAAGGTGCCGAAAAAAAGGGTCCGCCAGCCGTACGCGCCGGGGGCCTTGGTTCTGATCATCTTGGAGAGAAAGCCCGGCCGGGTAAAGACCCGGAGGGCGGCCCGGCCTGAATGATCCGGACCGAGGGATAAGAAAAAGGAGGCCTTGATCCCTCTGGCGGCGAAGATGTCCCTCAAACGCGGGAGGCCTTCGCGGGTCCCCAGCCAGGTGTCCGCGTCAACTTTGATGGCCAGCCGGGCTCCGGACATCAATCAGGTCCGCGACGGTGGTCTTGGTCGAGGGGCGGCCTTGGCCCGTTCCGGGTAAACGACCGAGTTTTCGGGAGGCCTTCATGCTTCCATTTCTTCGAGGAAATAGTTGAGGGTTTCCCTCAGGGCCGTGTCCAGGTCCGTTTGAGGCGTCCAGCCCAGCAGGCGGCGGGCCTTTTCGATGGAAGGCCGCCGGTGGAGAATGTCCTGGTAGCCCCGCCCGTAGTAGGCCTCGTGCCCGGTTTCCACGATTTCGGAAAAAGCGGCGTCCTTGGCCCTGGCCGAATGATTCATGAACATGTCCCGGAGTTTGTATGCCAACTCCCGGATGGAACATTGGTTGTCCGGGTTGCCGATGTTGAAAATCTGGCCGTCAGCCGCGCCGCCGGGATTTTCGATGATCTTCATCAGGCAGTCAATACCGTCTTCAACCCAGGTGAAGCAGCGCTTTTGACGGCCGCCGTCCACCAATCGGATCGGTTCGCCGCGGTAGAGGTTGATGATGAACTGGGTGACCACCCGGGAACTGCCTTCCTTGGCCGCGTCGATGTCGTCGAGCTTAGGGCCGATCCAGTTGAAAGGCCTGATCAGGGTGAACTGCAACTGGCCCTTCTGCCCGTAAGCCCAAATGACCCGGTCCATCAGTTGCTTGCAGCACGAGTAAATCCAGCGCTGTTTGTGGATCGGACCCAGAACGTAGCAACTTTCGTCTTCGAGAAATTCCTCGTCCGAACACATGCCGTAAACTTCGGACGTGGACGGGAAGATGACCCGCTTCCGGTACTTGACGCACTGGCGGATGACGTTGAGGTTCTCTTCGAAGTCGAGGGTAAAGACGCCCAAGGGGTCCTTGACATAGGCCATGGGCGTGGCGATGGCCACCAGAGGGATGACCACATCGGATTTTTTGATGTGGTATTCGATCCATTCCTTGTTGATGGCGATGTCGCCTTCCACGAAGCGGAAACGGGGATGGTCCAGGGAATGCTCGAGCTTGTTGAAGGCCAGGTCCATGCCGTAGACTTCCCAGGGAGTCTCCCGGAGGATTCTCTTGACCAGGGCGTTGCCGATGAATCCGTTAACGCCCAGAACCAGTATCTTCAAGTTGTTTTTTTTCAATTGTCTCCCAACCTCGCTCCAGCCGGCAAATCGATGCGGACCAGTTCCGGTCCGGCCAGTTCTCCCTGTCCGGCCCACTGGGCCGATTTAATATAGAGGCGGCCTTGGCCGCAGGCCACGGCCAGACCTTTTTCTCCGTCCAAGCCCAGAACCGTGCCCGGGGGCCGGGTTTCCGGGTCCGAGTCATAGCCAGCCGACCAGATATAAAGTTTTTTACCTTGATGAAAAGTGAAACAGCCCGGATAGGGATGGGTGACCGCCCGGCAGAGGTCGTAAATCTTCTTGGCCGGGGCCTGCCAGTCGATCCGGCCGTCTTCGGGGCGGCGCCGGCCGAAATAGCCGGCCTGGGATTCATCCTGGGGGACTTCCTTGATTCGGCCCGCGGCCAGTTCCGGCCAAGTTGCAGTGATCAGGCGGGCGGCGGCCGCGGTCATTTTGGCGTAAAGCTCCCGAATGGTGTCGGATTCGGCTATGGGCACCCGGACCTGGGCGGCGATGTCCCCGGCGTCCGGCCTGGGGATCATGCGGTGGAGGGTCAGGCCGGTTTCGGTTTCGCCGTTGACCAGGACCCAGTTGATGGGGGCCCGTCCCCGGTACCGGGGCAGCAGGGAGCCGTGCAGGTTATAAGCGCCGCGGCGGGCGGCGGCCAGAAATTCCGCCGATAAAAGATAACGGTAATAGAAAGAAAAAATAAAGTCAGGGGCCAGGGAGCGAACCAGGGCCGCCATTTCCGGATGGTTGGGGTCTTCCGGCGTATAGACCGGCAGAGAGCGGCTGCGGGCCAATTCGGCCACGCTGCGGAACCAGATTTCTTCTCCGGGGTCGTCCTCATGGGTGAAAACGGCCGTAACCTCGGCTCCGGCTTGAAGCAGGGCCTCCAGACAGACGTACCCGATGTCCTGGTAGGCCAAAACCAATACGCTCATGACTAGGCTACTCCAGGACCCGGCGGATGAAGTACCTGGGCCGCCGCCGCACTTCGTAATAGATGCGGCCGATATACTCGCCCAGCAGCCCGGTGACCAGAATCTGCAGGCCGATGAAAACGAAGAGGATGGAAAAGAGGGTGAAGACCCCTTCGACCTCCGGTCCGACGATCAAACGGCGGATGAAGAGAAAGATGCCGAAAGCCAGTCCCATCAGGGCGATCAGGATGCCGATCAGGCTGACCGCGTGCAAAGGCAGAAGGGAAAATCCGGTCATCAGGTCGAAATTAAGGCGGATGAGTTTAAAGAGGTTGTATTTGGAGCGTCCACCGGAGCGGTCGGCGTGACTGACCTTGATTTCGGCGGTGCGGCGGGCGAAGGTGTTGGCCAGAGCCGGAATGAAGCTCGATGCTTCTTCGCACTGGTTGATCTGATCCACCACCTCCCGGCTGTAGGCCCTGAGCATGCAGCCGTAGTCGTGCTGATCGACGCCGACCACCCGGGAAGCCACTTTGTTGATGATTAAGGAAGGCCAGGTCCTCAGGATGGAGTCTTGCCGATGTTCGCGCCAGCCGGCCACCACGTCGTAGCCCTCTTCTATCTTACGGACCAACTTGGGGATCTCTTCGGGGGGGTTTTGTAAGTCGGCGTCCAGCGTGACGATAACCTGGCCCCGGACCCGCTCGAACCCGGCGAAGACGGCCATGTGCTGGCCGTAGTTCCGGTTGAACCCGATCAGCCGGATCAGGCCGCGGTTTTCTTCATGGAGTCTTTCCAGGATGGACCAGGAAGCGTCCGTACTGCCGTCGTCGACATAGATCACTTCAAAGGGCCGGCCCAGGCTCCCGGCCGCAGCCAGGAGACGGCGGTTCAATTCTTCCAGGTTCTCGGCCTCGTTGAAGACCGGGACCACGACCGAGAGGTAGGTCACTTGGGGGCCTCCTTGACCAGCCAGGAAAACCGGTCCGGGAAAAGCCTGACCAAACCGGTTTGGATGGCCAGAAACAGACCGGCGCAGGCCAGTCCGACCATGACCCCGGCCAGGACGTCGGCCGGGTAGTGGACTCCGAGATAAACCCGGGAATAGCAGATCAAGACGGTTAAAAATGTGGGCACGGGCCACCAACGGGGGAAAAAATAGATCAAAACAGCCGCGGCGGCCGCGGAGTTGACCGCGTGGTTGGAAGGAAAGGAGATGGTCTCATGAGCTTCGACCAGGTTGGACATGGCCCACTGGCCGGCTTTATAGACGAATATGTTGTCCATGGTGCTGAAGGGCCGAGGCCGGTCGAAAAAGGGTTTGAGGATTATGGTGTTTATAGAGTCGCCCAAGGCGATGACCACGGCCAGACCGAGGACCATCCACCTGGTCCGGGCCGTCCCCTTCCAAAGGGCCGCCGCCAGACACAGGCTTACGGGAATCCAGTAATAACGCCATTCCGAGAACAGCGGCATAAGCCAATCGAAGATCGGGTTCCTGGCGCCCTGATTGATCGATAAAAAAAGGAACCGGTCAAGTTCCAACCACGCCTCGAACAAGGTCCTGCTCATTTCAAGGGAAACTACCCTTATGTTTGCCGAATACCTACCAGAACCCTGGTCCTAAGTCAAGGGCCGGGGGGACTCGGACGACTGCCGGCGGCCGGCCTGGCCTATTGGCGGACGTGAGTAAAGAGGAGCAGTCCCAGCAGAGTGAAGATCAGGTTGGGCATCCAGGCGGCCACCACCGCCGGGACCAGGCCAGAATAACCCAGGGAGCGTGAAAGACCCAGAAAAACCAGGTAAACGAAGGAGAGGCCGATGCCGACCCCGATGCCCAGGGCTATGCCGCCGCCCCTTTCCTTCCAGAAGGCGATGGGCAAGCCGATCAGGGCCATGATGGTGCAGATGAAGGGAAAAGACAGTTTCATATGCAGATCAACTTCATACCGGAGAGGATCATACCCTTCGGCCTCCATCTGCCTGACCCAGGCGGCCAATTCCCCGAAACTCATCTCTTCGGCCGAACGCCGGCTTACCGCAAAAGTCCTGGGCAGTTCGGGCAAATCGAAAGATTCCTTTTCAAAATGCCTGACCTTCAATCGGTCATCAGCCAGATAGGTCTTGACCAAGCCGTCCCGCAGCTCCCAACCATCACCGATCCACTGGGCCGACTCGGCTTCGATTCTCTCGATCAGTTGAAATTTTTCGTCCAGACGATAAAGGCTGATCCTCTCGATGGCTCTGGTTTTTTCATTATAAAGGCCTAAGTTTAAAACCGTGCCGCCGCTGCGGAGCCAGACGTCCCGGTGTATATCCGCGGAAGCTTCCCGGCGTTTTTCCACCTCTATTTCCCAGATGGTGTTGGCTTCGGCCGAAGAAAAAGGGATGATCGTATTCGAGAGGACGAAGATCAACGCGCTTGACAAAGTCGCGGCCAAGACGATGGGTACGGCCAGACGAAAAAGGCTGACGCCGCCGGCCTTGAGGGCGATGATCTCGCTGTTTCTGGCCAGAAGCCCCAAGGCGATCAAAACGGCCACCAAGACGGCCACCGGGGTCAGGTGAAAGATCACAGAGGGCGTGAGCATAAGAAAATAATAACCCGCCCGAGTCAAGGGAACGCCGGCAGCGAGGAAGTTGTCTATTTTTTCCAAAAAGTCCACGACCAGGAAGACCAGGACGAAGCCGGTCAAAGTGTAGATCGCGATTCGGCTGAATTCGTTCAGTATGTAACGTGAGATTATTTTCATGACTCTGAAGACTCTTCGGTCGAACGGAACCATTTCAGCAGACGGTCGATCAGGGCGACTATGAGTATCGGCGATTCCCGGTTGGCCCGGCGCAGCATGGACAAGGCGGCGACTCCGACGAAGATATTGGGGAACCAATTGGCTAAAGCGGGGGAATAATAGCCCAGCTTGCCGAAACTCCAGCCGGCCGAAAGCAGGACATAATAGACCAGGAAGACGGCCAGTCCCATAGTGATGCCCCAGTTACGGCCTTTGACCCGGAACTGCACGCCCAAGGGCACGGCCACCAAGCCCAAAACCAGGCAGGCGAACGGAAGGGAAAACCTTTTATGGGCCTCCACCAGATACAGATAGGCGTGCATTTCATCGTTCTGTTCCTGAAATTCCTCGACAGCCGCCCAGATTTCCTCAAGTCTCATCTCATATTGATCCGGGGCCATCAAGCGTCCCTGGGCCAGTTCGCTCTCCAGGTCCAACTTGAGATCATAACTCTTAAATTCGATGGTTTCGGTGGAAGTCAGGTCCCGGGTGACCCGGTCGATCACCCCGTCCTCCAGTTGCATAACCAGGTTTCGCCTGGCCGGGTCTGTGGCGATGCGTCCTCGGGCGGCCAGGATGACATTGACCGTCTCTTCGTCCCGTTGGTCTTGAATAAAAATATCCTTCATCCGGCCCGAACCCAAGGGAATGTGATTGACGAAAAGGATCATCTTTTTGAAATCTTCATTGAAGACCCGCTCTTTGATGCTCACGTCGGCCCGGGCCTTGGCCAGGTCGAGCAGTTCGTTGCGAAAGGCCCTGTTGGCCGCCGGGACTAAGGTCAGGGTCAGGTAACTGGTCAAAAGATAAGTCCAGAGGCAAAAGAGGATCACCGGCGGCAAAAGCCGATAAAGTCCGACGCCGGCGGATTTGAGCACTGTGATTTCGTTGTCCCCGGACAGACGCAAAAAGGTCAGGAGGACGGCCAAAAGGGTGGACATGGGTATGGTCAAGGACAAGAGGAAGGGAATGCTGTAGCCGAGCAGTTTGATGATGGCCCCCGGTTGAACCCCTTTGACCACCACCAGTTCGGTCAGCTCCAAAACCTTGGCCAGGAGGAGAATGAAGGTAAAGACCAGCAGGTTGACGAAAAAGGGCGGCAGCAGCTCTTTTATCAGGTAAAGAGGGATGATCCGCTTCATGGTTCGGACGGCCTCACCCCGGACCCGGTCGGTCCTTGATTGTCGCCCAGCACGTACCCCCCGGCCAGTCTAATCAGGCGAAAACGGGGCTGGGCGGCCAGCTCAGGCAGCAGGCTCAAACGGCTCAACACATAGACCTTGCCCCGGCCGGACAGAAATTCCGTCAACTTTTCATTCTCTTCCGACCGAATACGTTCGATCCGACCTCCGGTATAAAACCAGAGGGTCGGCTTGTACAAACCATAGGTCAGGACCGCGGCTTCAGCCGGGGCGGCCGTCTTGATCTGCCGGGCTAAAACCTTGGCCGGGGTCTGTAAATAATTCATCACTTGCGGCAAGGTGCAATGCCACAGGCCGCAGACCAGGACCAGGGAACTAAAAATGCTCGTCCCTAAAGTCAAATACTTCTTTTGACGCCACCCCGAAAACAAGAGGGCCAGAGCGCCGGCCACGAGTAAAATCCCTATAAAAACAGGGGACAGCCCCAGGTCAAGAGCCGACCAGGGGAAAGCATACTCGAAAGAATCCGGGGCGATCAAGGGTCTGGCCCGTTCCAAGGCCAGATTCAGCAAGTCATTAAGTTGAATGAAAAAACCGGCCAGTCCCAGACCGACTGCCCCGTTGAGGGTCAGAACGACTCCGAATTCTATTTTTCCGTTCCGATCCGCGGTCAGGAGTCCTTCCCACCAACGGGCGGCCAGGAGAATCAAGGGCGGAACGATGGGCAGGATATAGTTGGGTTGCTTGGTGGCGGCCAGGGAGAAAAACAAAAAACCGGTCAAAAACCATAGGGACAGAAAAAAATCGAGGTCGGCCTCGGCCTGGACTATTCTCAACAGACGGTTGCCCCCGGCCAAGCTCCGCCATAAGACAGGCAAGGCGCAGAAAAACCAAGGCCAAACCAACAGGGATAAGGTCGGGATATAAAACCAAAGAGGCGCGCCGTGGCCCAGAAGGACTTCAGTATATCTGGTTACGTTCTGGCTGATGAAAAAACCTTGCCAGAAGGCCCGGCCCTCCCGCAGAAAGGCCAAAAAATACCAGGGTCCGGCCACGGCCAGAAAAAGGGCCAGTCCCCAGGGCAATTGTATCCGGTGCAGGGTGGACCAAAAGGTCCGGTTTAAAAGCATAAAGGGCAGGACGGCCAACACGGGCACAGCCACACCGACCGGTCCCTTGGTCAAAAAGGCCAGGCCCATGGCCGCCCAAGCCCCGCGAAAGTACCAGCGGTCCGGTCCTGCGGGGGCCCGGTAGCCTTGATAAAACAAGAACAAGGTCAGGGTGGTCCAAAGAGTCAGGAGCATGTCCAGCAAGGCGGCTCGGGCCAAAAGGACCACCAAGAAGGAAGCGGCGGTCAGCAAAGCGCCAAGCAGGCCCAGCCGTTCGCCGCCCCGGCGGCGTCCGAACCAACCCATCAGGGCCACTAAGGCCAGGCCGGACAAGGCCGAGGGGAGCCGGGCGGCCGTTTCGTTCTCCCCTAGGACCTGAAAAGAGGCCGCGATCAGCCAAAAGAACAGGGGTGGTTTTTCGTAATACTGGCGGCCGTTGACATGGGGGATGACGTAATCGGAACGTTCGATCATCTCGCGGGCCACGGTGACGTATTCGCCTTCGTCCCGGTCGATGAAGGGCATCCGGCCGAGATCGACCAAAAAAACGGACAGGGCCAGGGCGGCGATCAGGAACCAGGGCCAAACCGGTCCGAAAGGTTTGATCAAGTCTTCCTTCAAGGCTTACTCTCCCCCGATAGGAGCAGGCGACCTCTTCTTCCGGCGGAAAAGAGCCAGAGAAATCCAGCCGCAAGCCAAGCCCAGGGCCACCCCGGCCAGGACATCCAAGGGAAAATGGGAGCCGCCCAGCAACCGGGCCGCGGCCACGAAGGCGGCCCCGAACATAAAAATCGGGGCCGCGGCCGGGTAGTGCCAGGATAAAACCAGGGCCACGGCCATGGAAGTGCTCGTATGGCCGGAGGGAAAAGAATCTAATCCGTCGGCCAGGGAAGGCCCGAAGTGAGTCACGCCGTCAGCCCAAAGACGAGGACGGGGCCGCCCGATCAAGTGTTTGAACAACTGGACCAGCAGGCCGGAAAGGGCGAAGGCCAGCAGGGCCTGGAGTCCGGCCGTTTTCCACTTGGGCCTGGTCCAAAGCCTGCCCAGCAGCCACAGCCCGGCCAGAACTAAAAACTGAACCAAGCCGTGTCCCAGCCAGTATCCGGTTGGGACGATCCAGCGGCCTTGACCGGGGCCTAATTTTATTAAGGCGGCCAGTTCTGTATCGTAGAAAAACAAAAGGACCAACCCCCCGGCTCCGGCGGCCCAATAAATCACGCCGCGACCGCAACATTCTCGGGCCGACATATTAAACCTGTCCTTCCAGGGCGGTCTGATCTTCCGGGGCGATGGGCTTGGGACTTGAGGGGAAATCCTTGTCTTGGAATTGCATTTCGTAAAGGCGGCGGTATTCTCCATCCAAAGCGATCAGTTGATCGTGGTTGCCTTCTTCGACTATTTGGCCGTGGGAGATAACGATAATCCGGTCGGCGTTGCGCACGGTCGAGAGCCGGTGGGCGATGACCAGGGTGGTCCGGCCCCGCATCAGGTTCTCGAGGGCTTTCTGGACGGCCAGTTCCGATTCCGTGTCCAGGGAGGAGGTGGCTTCGTCCAGGATGAGAATGGGAGCGTCTTTCAGGAGGGCTCTGGCCATGGCCAGCCTCTGGCGCTCCCCGCCGGACAGGCGGACCCCCTGTTCGCCGATGACGGTCTCATACCCTTTGGGCATGGCCATGATAAAATCATGGGCATAGGCGGCCCGGGCCGCCGCCTCGATCTCCTCCGGGGAACAGTGCAGGCTACCGTAGGCGATATTGTTGCGGACCGTGTCATTGAATAGGATGACATGCTGGCTGACCACGGCGATCTGGTCCCTCAGGCTTTCCATGGTCACATCTCGGACGTCGTAGCCGTCTACCAAGACGGCCCCCTGCCACACGTCGTAGAAACGGGGAATCAGGTTGACCAGGGTGGTTTTGCCGCCGCCGGAAACTCCGACGACGGCCAGCACTTCGCCGGCCCGGACCTTGAGGTTTATCCCTTTGAGAACCGCCTCGTCTTCGTAACCGAAATACACATCCCGAAATTCGATCTCCCCGGCCGCTGGCGGGAGGGTCAGGGCCCCGGCCTTGTTGGTGACTTCGGGCTTCAGATCAAGAATGTAAAAAACCCGTTCGGCTGCAGCCAAGCCTTGCTGGATGGTCACGTTCATGCGGGTGATGCGCTTTATCGGCTCGTAAAGCATGAGCAAAGCCGTTAAAAAGGAAATGAACGACCCCGGCGTCGAGTGTCCCTTGATGACATTGTACCCGCCGTACCAGATGATGCCGGCCACGCAAAATCCGCCCAAAACTTCCATCATGGGCGAGGAAACGGCCCGGACCGAGACCGTGCCCATAAACAGGTCAAACAGCCGCCGGCATTCCCGGACAAACCTCTTGTTTTCATATTCTTCCATGTTGAAGGCTTTGACGATCCGCATCCCCTGAAAGGTTTCCTGGATTATGCCGGTCAAGGCGGCCATGCTGATCTGACTGTCCCTGGACAGGGTGCGAAGCTTCCGGCCGAAGTAATAAAGGGGATAGGCGGCCAAGGGGATAAGCAGCATGCCGAAGATGGCCAGCTTCCAGTCCCGGTAAAAGATGACGAAAATCAGCCCGACCACGGTGAAGGCGTCCATGACGGCCCCGGTGACCACATTGGAGACGGCGCCCTGGACGTTGTTCACGTCGTTGGTTATCCGGGAAATGAGCGTCCCGGTGGAGTTTTTATGAAAAAAGGACAAGGAGAGGGTCTGCATGTGGGCATAAAGCTGTTCCCGCAGGTTGTTGACGATGGACATGCCCACAAAACTCATCAGATACGCCTGGCCGAAAAAGAACACACCCTTGAGAATATAAACCAAGACCACCAGGCTGGGTATGAAGTGGAGCTTGGTCATGTCCCGGGCGATGAAAACTTCGTCCAAGAGCGGCTTGATCAAAAAGGCTATGGCCGAAGTTGCCGCGGCCACCAGGGCCATGCAGATCATAGACGTCAACAATTTGAGCCAATAGGGCTTGACCAGTTCTAAAAGTCTTTTATAAATATCCATTTTAATCCACGATCATCCGCGGTTTATCTTTTGAGACCGATGGTTTGCAGCAACATTTCGGCGGCCCGCCGCCCCGCGCCCGGCTCGCCCAAGGCCCCCCTGACCGCTTCGAGGTCCTCGATCATTTTTTTTCGCCCGCCGGCGTCCATCAGTATCCGTTCCAACTCTGCGGCAATTTTATCCGGCCGAACCTCGTTTTGCAACAGTTCGGGCACAATCCTTCGCCCGGCGATGAGGTTGACGATGGACACGTGCTCGGTCTTGAGCATGGATTTGCCCAAAAGATAAGTCAAAAGACTGGTCCGGTAAACCACGACCATCGGGGTGAGCATCAAGGCCGTCTCCAGGGTGGCTGTTCCGGAAGCGGCCAAAACGGCGTCGGCCGCGTTTTGCAAGGTATGGGACCGTCCGGCCGCGACTTTAATGCCGAGAGAAGGGTCTTGGATAAAAGATTCAATGAAATCGGCGTTTAAGGTTTCGGCTTGAGCCAGGGCCAGATTTAGATCGGGCCGTTTGGTCAGTATCAAGCGGGCCGCTTCCAACATCAGCGGCAGGAGCTTGCCCACCAGGGGCCGCCGGCTGCCCGGGAGCAGCACCAAAAGAGGTGTGTCCGGGTCAAAACCAAGCTCAGCCTTGACTTCGGCCTTGGGTCTGGGCGGAGCCATCACGTCGAGCAAGGGGTGGCCGATAAACTCGGCCTCCAACCCATATTTCCGGTAAAATTCCACCTCGAAAGGAAAAACCACCAGGAGTCTGTCCACCAGCCTGGCCATTTTCTTGACCCGCCCGGTCCGCCAGGCCCAAATCTGCGGGCAGATGTAGTAAAAGACCGGAATCCCGAGCCGGCGGGCCTCTTTGGCCAGAGAAAGATTGAAGTCGGGGTAGTCGATCAGAACCAGGGCGGCCGGACGTTCCCGGGCCATGGCCGTCTTGAGCGTTTTCAGGGCCGACCGCACATGCCCCAGGGCGGAAAAGATTTCCGTAATGCCCATCAGGGACATGTGGGTCAAGTCCACCATCAGTTCCACTCCGGCCGCTTTGAGTCTTGAGCCGCCCATGCCGAAAAAACTCAAATCAGGGGCCATTCTTCGGGCTTCAGCCGCCAAGTTGGCCCCATGCAGGTCGCCGGAGGCCTCGCCGGCCACGATCATGACTCTAGTCAAAACCGCCTCATCCCGGCCCTCGAGCCGCCGGTCCGGCCGGGCCGAACAAGCCGGGTTTTCCCGCAATCAATAAGCCGATAAAACGCTTCATCTCGATAAAGGGGGCTGACTTGGTTTTCCGCCCTGGATTTTGGTTGAGAAAAGACCTAACGGTAATAACGGTTCGAGGTCCAAGAGGAACCGGTCATACCGGCTCCCTTTCCTGGCTGTCGAACCAGTCGCCCTGGCGGGCCGTCACTTCGGCCATTATCCGCAGGGCCGCGGCCAAAGCCCGCCGGCCGTCTTGACCGGTCACCGCCGGAACGCCGCTTTCCATCACCGCCTTGACAAAAGCCTTGATCTCCTCTTCTAAAGCGTCGACTTGGGGGATGGAAAGGGCTTCAGTCTGGACGCCGGGCAGACCGGAAGGGCCTCGAAGGACCTGGCGGATCAAGTTGACCTGACGTTGGGCGTAGTCGATGGACAGATAAGCGTCCCGCTGGAAGATGCGTATCTTGCGCAGGCTCTTGTCGGAAATCCTGCTGGCGGTCAGGTTGGCTACGCATCCCCCGGGAAATTCCAAGCGGGCGTTGGCGATGTCCACTTTCGAGGAAACCACCGGCACCCCGACCGCCCGGACCGACTCCGGGTCCTCCCGGACCAGCATCAATGATATGTCGAGGTCATGGATCATCAGGTCCAGGACCACGTCCACATCGGTCCCCCGCTGGGGAAACGGACTGATGCGGTTGGCCTCGATAAAGAGGGGTCGGCCGATGAAGGACAAAGCGGCCGTTATGGCCGGATTAAACCGCTCGAGGTGCCCGACCTGCAAAACGACCTTGTGCCTGTCGGCCAGAGCGATCATGGCGTCCGCCTCCTGCAGGGTGCGGGCGATGGGCTTTTCCACCAGCACGTGGACTCCGGCCTCGATAAAATCTTTGGCCACGGGGAAATGGTCCTGGGTGGGCACGACCACGTTGACCGCCTCGACCAGGCCGATCATCTCCCGGTGATCGTAAAAGGCCCGGACTCCCAGTTCGGCGGCTTTGGCTTCGGCCCGGCGGCGGGAGATGTCGGCCACACCGATCAGCTCCACCCCCGGGAGGGCCTTGTATTTGTCGGCGTGGTATCGACCGAGATGACCCACGCCTATGACCCCGACTTTCAGCACTCTTCCACCTCCGACCTGGCGACTATGGCCAAGCCGGCCCGGTCCGCCGCGGCGACCATCTCCCGGCGGTCAAAGATCAATGTCCGCCCGGCTTCCACGGCCAGGGCCGAAGCCCGGACCTCGGCCATCACCCTGACCGTTTCCGGGCCCACGGTCGGAACGTCAAAACGCATGTCCTGACCCGGCTTGCTGACCTTGACCACCACCGCCTTTTCCCGAGCCAGCCGTCCGCCCCGACGGATAGTCTCGTCAGTCCCGTCCACAGCTTCGAGGGCCAAAACGATCCGGTTCCGGACGACCACGCACTGCCCCACGTCAAGCCGGCCCAGCGATTTGGCTATGGTCCAGCCGAAGTCGATGTCCAGCCACTCTTCTTTGGTCGGCTTTCTCTTGGTCAGAATTCCTTCGGGGGCTAAAAGCTGGGGGGTATAAATGGTCGAAGGTCTTATGACTATCCCCTCTTTGGCGAACTCGTCGGCCAAGGCCCGCAGAACCCGATCGTCGTTTAAATCCCGCACCCGGGCCATCAAGGACAGGGTTTTGAAGTCCGGCCGGAAGTGTTTGAATATGTTTATTTTGGTTATACCGCCGGCCATGACCACGTCCGCGACGCCGTGTTTCTGAAAAAAATCGACCGCCCGCTTGAACTGGCCGATCTTGACCCAAAGGACTTCTTCCGCCAATTCGTTCAGACCGGGATCGGTTTCCCCTTCGTGGGCCACGGCAAAGACCCGGACCCCGTTCTCCCGGGCCGCTTGGGCGAACACCAGGGGAAACTGCCGGCTTCCGGCCAGCAGGCCTATTTTACCTTCCGAGATTATTTATATACTCCTCGTTTGGACGCCTTGATGAAGTCGACCAGATTCCTCACTTCCGGCACCTCGGCGAACTCGGCCAAGATCTCTTCGAGCACTTCATGCTGAGGCCGCTGACTGCGGAAAATCATCCGGAAGGCCTCTTTCAGGGCCGAAATGGTCTCGCGGGTGAAGCCTTTCCGCCTCAGGCCGATGCTGTTAGGGCCGTGAAGCTCGAAATTATCGCCGCCCTGGCCGATCATGTAAGGCGGCATGTCCTTGATGACCCGGCTGAAGCCGCCGATGAAGGCATGGGTTCCGATGCGGACCATTTGATGAATCCCGACCATACCCCCGACGTAAACGTCATCTTCGATGATCACGTGGCCGCCCATGGCCAAATTGTTGACCAGGATGACGTTCCGCCCGATCTGGCAGTCATGGGCCACGTGCACGTAAGCCATCAGCATACAGCCGTCGCCGATCCCGGTCCGTCCGCCGCCGTGGACGGTGCCCCGGTTGACCGTGACGAATTCACGGATGAGCACATTGTCGCCTATCACCGCTTCGGTTTTTTCTCCGTGATATTTCAGGTCCTGGGGGGCGGTCCCCAGGGAGACCAGGGGAAAAATCACGCAGTTTGACCCCAGGCGGGTATAAGCATCCACAAAAACATGGGACATGATCTCGGTCCCTTCCCCGATGACCGCACCCTTGTTGATCACCACATAGGGTCCGATCTTTACCCCGGGCCCCAGTTCGGCGCTCGGATCTACGACAGCCGTGGGATGAATATTCATGTCAAGCCTTTCATAACAGACGGCCCAGAGCCTGTCGGCCCGGGCCTGGATTTTTTCACCAATCTTTTCTATTCCCGGCCGAGACCGGCCATCAGTTCGGCTTCGGCCACCTTCTTGTCTCCGACAAAAGCTTCACCCTTGAGCTTCCAATACTTGGACCTTAATTGGATGACGTCGACCTTGAGGTCCAGCCGGTCGCCGGGCACCACCGGCCGGCGGAATTTCACCTTGTCCATAGCCATAAAATACAGAATCTTTCCGGCCTTGTCCTCCCCGACCGACAGAACGCCCAAGATGCCCCCGGCTTGAGCCATGGCCTCGATAATCAGGACGCCGGGCATAACCGGCTGACCGGGGAAATGGCCTTGGAAAAAATGTTCGTTAAAAGTTACGTTCTTATAAGCCGAAATGGTCTGGTTCGGCTCATAGGCGGTCACTCGGTCCACAAGGAGAAAAGGATAGCGGTGAGGCAATAAGGCGGCGATTTTATTGATGTCCAGCTCCTGGCTCATCTTCAGGTCTCCTCAGATTTCCGATTGATGTCCTCTTTAAAAAACTCGGTCTTAAGCTCCTCAAAAGACGCCGCTTTCTTGAACAGACGCAAGAACTCCCGAAGTCTGGGCAATTCTCGGCGGGCCAAGGCCCGCTGCCGCCATTCCCGGTCCGCTTTCTGGGCCGGCCGGCCGGCCCAGCGGACCCGACCGGGCGGCAGGTCGTCCACGACCATGGACTTGGCCGTGATCAGGGCGCCGTCACCCACAGTGATGCCCGGCCCGATCCCCACATGGCCCGATAAAAAAACCTGGTCGCCCAGCCGGGCTGATCCGGCCAGAGCGGTCTGGGCCACGATGATGCAGTCGCGGCCGATCTTGACGTTGTGACCGATCTGGACCTGGTTGTCGGTTTTGGTCCCGGCTCCGACCACGGTCATGCCGGCCAGTCCCCGGTCCACGCAGACCATGCTCCCCAGTTCGACGAAGTCCTCGATGATTACGCCCCCGATGTGCTCGTTCTTCAAATGGTGAATCCGGCCCAGAGCCGGATCGGGTATCTGGTTGAAACCGAAACCGTCGTCGCCGATAATGGACCCGGCGTGAATCACCACGTTACGGCCTAGGGTGGTGTGACGAAAGATGGTGACTTTCGGGTAAAGGATGCAGTTCTCGCCTATGGTCACCTGATCGTCGATGAAGACTTGGGGATAAATTCGGCAGCCCCGGCCGATCCTGACGTCGGCCCCGATGTAACACCCATCCGCGACGATGACATCTTCACCCATCTCCACCCTGGACCGGTCCTTGAAGCTGACCCTTTCCGGGGCGGCCGGAACCAGGGTCGGCGGCCCCATCAGCAGTTCCAGGATCACCGAAAAGACCAGACGCGGCTCGGGGGCCCGCAGAAAGGCCTTGATGGCGGAGGTCAATTTCGGCGGAAGAATGATCGCCGCGGCTTCGGATTTTTCGGCCCGGGCCAGATAGGCCTTGTCGGCGGCGAAAGTCAAACAGCCGGGCTCCAAAGCCTCAATCGGAGCAACAGCCTCGATTAGGGTCTCCGGGTCTCCGCCCACCTCGACTTCGTACTTTATGTCCGGACTGCCCAAATCGGCCAAACGCTCTCTGATCCGACGACCGGCGTAGTCGGCCAAATCGGCCAGCGTTCTGGGCGGCGACAGTTTCAACGCACTCCACTCCGTCGAGCCGGCGAGCCGGCCCAAGCAGCTTTATCCGAGCCGGCCTTAATCATTTGAGCCGTCATTTTGAACTTGCGTCGAAACGCTTGATCACCTCACTGGTTATATCCATAGCCTCGGGATAATAAATCACCCCGGCCTTCTGCCTTTCAATAATCAAGGTGAACCCCTGCTCTTTCCCAAGTTTATTGGCTTCATCCAGGAGACCCTGAACGATGGGCTGAGTGATCTCCATCTCTTCCTGTCTGAGCATCTGGTTGTAATCATTGAGCTGATCCTGAAAATCCCTCAATTTTCTTTTGAGGGCTGTTTCTTTTTCGAATTTGGCTTCAGGGCTGAGCATCGATGCTTGCTGCTCGAGTTCCTGCTTCATTTTTTCAATCCCGGCCTCCTGGGCCTTGAGATTGTTCTGAAGTTTTTCGAACTTGCTTCTTAACTGGTCCCTGGCCGCCGCACCCTTTTTAGATTCATTAAGGGCCTTCTGGAGGTCAATAATACCGATTTTAACCGATTCGGCTGCATAAGCCGAGGCTGAACCGATGGCCAGAAGCATAGTTAAGACCAGTCCGACCACGAAGCCGGCGGCCGTCATTTTGTTAATCATCCATCGCCTCCTAAAAAATTTAATTCCATATCTTTTTAGAGATAACAACCTTGGATTTTTTCACCCGCTGTCTTTCGGCCAAAAGACGGCCGGAAGACGCCTTTAAAATCAGAAAAAGGTTCCGATGCTGAACTCCCAGTTACTCTCGGCTTCCCCAGGCAGGGGGTCTATGACCCGGCCGTATTCCAAGCGCAAAGGCCCCAAGGGGCTGTAATAGCGGAAGCCGCCCCCGTAACTTTTTCTCAAATGGCCGAAGTCCCAGTTCTCGTCCTCGCTCCAAACGTTGCCTTGATCGTAGAACACCACTCCCACCAGACCGGCGTCTTTGATTATGGGAAAGATGTATTCCAGATTAAACAAAGCCATCTTCTCGCCGCCTATCTTGGTTCCGGTGGCCGGGTCGATGGGGCTGACCGAAGCCCACTCGTAACCGCGCAGGCTGTTGAGGCCGCCCAGATAAAACTTCTCGTACGCCGGCAAGTCGCCTCCGGTCCGTTTGGCGACCAGACCCATCTTGCCCCTGGCGAAAATAGTGTGCTCTTTCCAGGGCATCGGGAAAAACCAGCCGGAATCAAGTATATATCTGGTGAAGTAGTTGGTGCCCCCTAAAAACCCTCCGGCATATTCCACGGTGAACGAGTTGTCTGAACCTGCGGTGGGGTTGAAAAAACGGTTCCGAGTGTCCCGGCGGATCATGGCCGCCAGGCTGCTGGTCGAAGATTCGCCCAAGAGTTCCTGGATATAATAAGAAGCCCAAGGGGTGATATTATAGACCTCGATTTCTTCATAAAGATAACGGCCGGAGAGCCGGACAAGCTCGCCGATCGGGTACCCGGCCCGCAGGACCAGACCGGTCGAGTCCTTGTCGTAGTCGTCGTAATCGGTGCTCCGGTTGTAAAGATCAAATCCCACGGATAGCGGACGGTCATTGTACCATGGCTCGGTGAAACTCAAGGAATATTCGTTTATCCGGCCGCCGAAGGCCCCTTCCACGGCCAACTGCTGTCCTTTGCCGAAAAGGTTGTTCTGGCTGACCCGCACCAAACCGAAAAGTTTGTTGAAGGAACTGTAACCGGCCCCGATGGAGAAGGCCCCGGTCGGCCGCTCTTTGACCTCGACCTTCAAGTTCATCAGGTTTTCTTCGCTGCCCTCGCTATGCACAATATTGATTTCTTCAAAGTAGCCCAAACGCTGAAGGTTCATATGGCTTTTGCGCAGACCTTCAGCCGAAAAGAGATCGCCCTCCTTGATCTTCAGCTCGCGCCGGATGACCTTGTCGCGGGTCTTGGTGTTGCCGACTATGGAGATGCGCTCAAAATAGACCAGCTTTTTCTTCTCGATCTTGAAATCAATATCCACGGTCATGTCCTCAGGATTCTCCTTGATCATCGGAGTGACCGCGGCAAAGGCGTAACCCTGATCGGCATACAGTGAGGTCAGGGCTTGGACGTCTTTGCGGATGATTTCCCGGTTGAAGATTTTTTCCCGGTCTATTTCTATGTTTTTTTCCAAAACCTGGTCCGAAACGATCTTATCCCCACTGAAAGTGACCTGGCCGACCTTGAATTGAGGTCCCTCATCAACCGGAATGGTCACCACCAAGCCGTCCTCTTCCACCTTGACTTCCGGATCGCCGACCTTGGCCTTGATGTAGCCGTGATTATGATAGAATTCCACCAATTTGGATACGTCGTTCCTGAGTTGATCACGTTTAAGGATGCCGCGGTCGAACAGCCAGGACAACCAACCTTTCTTCTTGGTCTTCATCTCGTCTTTAAGATCCCCGTCGGAAAAAGCTTCGTTGCCCAGAAATTCAATCCGCTTGATATAGACCCGGTCTCCTTCATGGACCTTGTAAACCACGCCGACCCTTTTAGGGCCGATATCCTCAAGTTTATAAGAGATTTCCGCCCGGTAATAACCCTTCTCCCGGTACAATTCCTTGAGGTTGTCCACGCTCGCCGACAGCTTCTTTGTATCGAGGATCGAATAAAGGCTGTAGCCTAAAACGGCCAGCAAATCGTCGTCTTCGATCATCCGGTTTCCGGAAAATTCAATACGTTGAATGGACGACTTTTCTTCCACGATGAAATGAACGATCTTGCCCTCAGGCGAATCTTCCACGTCGACTTTCACATCTTCAAAAAAATTCATGGCGTAGACCCGTTTAAGGTCAGCCGAAATCTTGGCCTCGGAAAAAAGGTCCCCTTCTCTGTTTTGCAATACTGATTTGATCGCATCGGTCTCAATACGCTGGTTGCCGGCAATATCTATTTTGGCGATTTTTTGGCGCCCGGAAATCCTTAAAGTCACTTCCTGGGCCGTCTTCTCGGTCAAACCGGCCAAATTCTCCAAACCTTCACCTTGAACAAAAAGAACGGTGGTCTTTTTTAAAGCCAAGGGGTCGACGATTTTCACGTCCAGGGACAGCATCTGACCCAGCTTGGTCAAGCTGCCCAAGACAATGTAGTCCACATTCAGACGCCGGCCCACCTCCCTGGCCCGAGCCTCGTCCACTCCAGCCGGGGCCGTTTCGCCCAACACCTGGGAGACTTCCGATAAGGAGGCGGCTTCGAAGCCTTGCTGCCTCAACTGATCGCTGAGAATTTCTTGAAGCCCCTGGCTGAGATAGCTCAGGTCTTCCTGGCTGTGAACGGCGAAAGGGATCACGGCCACCCGAATCGTTTTCTCGCTCAGGGCGGTCACCGGAAAAAGAAGCGCGAGCGGGATCAGTAGGAATAAAACTTTTCTCAGCATCTTCACCTTTCCTCGACGGCCCGGCCATCGACCAGTCTGATCTGCCGAGACATCAACCGAGACAATTCCAGGTTATGGGTGGCCACTATCGTGGTCAAGTCTTTCTCTGCATGAATTTCCAGCAGCAGGTCATTTACCTGCCGGCCGGTTCGGCTGTCAAGGTTGCCCGTAGGCTCGTCGGCCAAAAGCAGTTCTGGTTCCATAACCAGGGACCTGGCCACGGCCACCCTCTGTTGTTCGCCGCCCGACAGCTCTCCGACCCGGTGCTTCAGCCGATGGCCAAGACCGACCCTGGCCAGCATCGTTTCGGCCCTGACATAAGCTGCCTCTTTGGGGAGCCGGTGGATCAAGGCGGGCATGGCCGCGTTTTCCAGGGCGTTGAACTCGGGCAGGAGATGATGAAATTGAAAGACGAAACCTATCCGTCGATTCCGGAAATGAGCCAGTTTTTTATCGTCCAAACGGCTGATCTCCGTTCCGTTCAGGCACACCCGGCCCGAAGTGGGTTTTTCCAGGGTGCCCAGGATATGAAGCAGGGTGGATTTTCCCGCTCCAGAAGCGCCGACTACGGCCAAGGTCTCGCCCCGGCCAAGGGTGAGATCGAGGCCGGATAAAACTTCGACTCGGGTCGGCCCGGTATAAAAAACCTTGGTCAGGTCTTCCACCACGATATAGGGACCGGTTCCGCCCTCTCGCAGCTCATTCATAGCGAAGGGCCTCGACCGGATCGAGTCGTGAAGCTTGCCAAGCCGGATACAAAGTAGCCAAAAAACTGATAAATACCGCGGAAAAAGTGATCAGGGCCACGTCCAAGGCTTCCATGCGCACCGGCAAAGTGGTTATGTAGTAGACGTCGCTGGGCAACTGAATAAATTTATACTTAGCCAAGAGTTCGCATAAAAAGATCCCGCCGGCCAGACCGGTCAGGGTGCCGATCATTCCGACGATCAAGCCTTGAAAGACGAAAATTTTCATTATACTCAGGCTGGCGGCCCCCATGGATTTGAGTATGGCGATGTCCCTGGTTTTTTCCATGACCACCATAATCAGGGTGGAAATGATATTGAAGGCGGCCACCAGCACGGTCAGAGTCAAGATGATGAACATGGCCGCCTTTTCGAGCTTGAGGGCGCTGAAAAGGTTACGGTTCATCTGCATCCAGTCCTTGGCCCAATAAGATGGGCCTAATTCCGCGGTGACGGCTTCCCGGACCTTATCCGCCTGGTAAATGTCCTCGACCTTGACTTCCAGGCCGGTCACGCTCGGCCCGAGGTTGAGGAAATCCTGGGCTTGCCTTAAAGAAATATAAGCCAGGGTTGAATCATATTCATACATCCCCGATTCAAAAATCCCCACCACCTTAAAGTCCCTGACCCGAGGGGCCCGGCCGCCCAAAGGGGTGATCTGACCCATGGGCGAAACCAGCCTGACCGTGTCGCCGACCATCACCCCCAATTGACGGGCCAGTTCGACGCCGAAAATGATCGTCCGGGCCGGCTCGCTGGAACCAGGTTCTTCACCGGCCAAATCGGCCAATCGGCCTGATTTTATAATGCTTTCCAAACGTTGTCTGGTGGCGGGCAGCAGAGGGTCCGCACCCCGCAAGATCGCCCCGGTCACGCCGCCCAAGGCATTGATCATGACCTGACTGTAAATAAAAGGCTCGGCCGAAACAACACCTTTGACCTTCTCCACCACGGGCATCAACTTTTCGTAATCCTCCATGGGTTGTCCATAGCGGAGGACCACCATGTGGGAGGTAACTCCAAGTATCTTGTTTTTGACGTCTTCCTGAAAGCCGTTCATCACGGCCAGGACTACGATCAAGGCAGTCACGCCCAAGGCCACCCCGGCCAGGGAAATGAAAGTAATCAAAGAAATAAAGGTCTGCTTGCGTTTGGCCTTGAGATAACGCCAGCCGATGAAGGTTTCAAATGACACCTAAAACGCCTCTATCACTGTTCCGGCCGCATTTGGGGAAACAGGATCACGTCCTTGATCGAGGGTGCATCCGCGAAAAGCATGACCACCCGATCCACTCCCACTCCCTCCCCGGCCGCTGGGGGCATTCCGTACATCAAGGCCTTGATGTAATCCTCGTCCATATACTGAGCCTCCTCGTCCCCGGCCTCGCGCTCCGCCACTTGAGCCAGGAACCTGGCCTTCTGGTCGAGGGGGTCGTTCAGTTCCGAAAATCCGTTGGCTATCTCTCGGCCGGCGATGAACAACTCGAACCGATCGGTCAAGCGGGGGTCGTCATCGCTTCGGCGGGCCAAGGGACTGATATCAATGGGATACCCGACGACGAAAGTCGGATCGATCAACTGGGGCTCCACCAGCAGATCAAAAATTTTGGCCAAAATCTTGCCGTGAACTTCATGGTCGGGCAACTCGGCCCCGATCTCCCGGCTGAATTTAAGCGCCGCGGCCCGGTTCTGAATGATCTCGTCCGGGGCCCGCCCCATTCCGACCAGGGAATCCAAAAAATTCAATCTGCGCCAAGGCCGGGCCAGATTGATTGCCCGGTCCTGGTAAGTCAAAGTCAATCCTCCGGTCATTTCCCGGGCCAAAAAAACGAACAGCTCTTCGCTCAGGTCCATCAAATCGCCATAAACGGCGTAGGTTTGATAAAACTCGAGCATGGTGAACTCTGGGTTGTGCTGTTTCGAGAGGCCCTCGTTTCTGAAATTGCGGTTCAGTTCGTAGACCCGATCGAATCCGCCGACCAGAAGACGTTTGAGATACAGCTCCGGAGCGATGCGCAGGTATAATTTGGTGTCGAGGGCTTGGTGGTAAGTGTCAAAAGGCCGGGCCGTGGCCCCGCCGGGAATGGGTTGCATCATCGGCGTCTCCACCTCCAGAAACCCCCTTTCGTCCAAAAAACGCCGGAGCAAACCCAAAATTTTCGTCCTGATCCTGAAGACCTCCCTGGTCCGGTCGTTCATGATCAAGTCCACGTACCTTTGACGGTATTTCAGCTCCTGGCTCATCTCATGATACTTTTCCGGGAGGGGATGGAGGGACTTGGTCACGAGTTCCAGTTCGGAGACATTTATGGTCAGCTCGCCGGTTTTGGTTCGGAAAAGGCTCCCCTTGAGGCCGATTATGTCGCCGATGTCCAATTTTTTGAAAAGCTGAAACTGATCCGGTGAAAGGTGATTCTTGTGAACATAGGCCTGAATCTGTCCGCTGTGGTCCTTGACATCGAAGAAAGTGGTCTTGCCGTGATCCCGGCGGGCCATGATTCGGCCGGCCACGATAAAATCATGGTCTTGACCGGACAATTGCTCATCAGAGAGTCGGTCGAACCCGGCCCGCACCTGGCCGATGGAAATCCGGGGACGAAAAGAATTGGGGTACAGCTTCACCCCTTCCGCCCTCAAGGCCATGGCTTTCTCGATCCGTTGTTTGATTACCTGACCAAGTTCCTCGTCTATTATTGTCTCATCCACAGCGCCGCTCCCTGACCTATCTTTCGGACCAACCGATTTCCCAAGCCATAACTAAAGTTTTTGATTAATATTCCATTTCCGGCTCAGAGTCAAGAGTCAAGCCGGTCCAGCGGGGTGAAGCTCGGCGGGCTGATCGGGGAAAATAGCGGATGTAATTATTATTTCCCGGCCGAGGGCTTCAGACGGATGGTCAAACTTCGCCGGCCGCAGGCAGATGGATGGTAAAAACAGCCCCGCGGCCCGGCTGAGAAGCCACGCTGATCCGGCCGCCGCCGTCTTCCAATATTCTGGAAACGATGGAAAGTCCCAGACCGCTCCCCCTGGCCTTGGTCGTAAAGAAAGGATCGTAGATTTTGGGCAGGTCTTCCGGCGCCATTCCTTGTCCGGTGTCAGCCACCGTGACCACGGCCCATCTCCGGTCCGAAGCGTCCAGGCCGGCTTTGACCGTGATCGAGCCCCCGTCCGGCATGGCTTCGGCGGCATTGCGGAGCAGATTCCACATGATTTGCTCCAGTTGATGCGGATCGAACAGGACCTCCACCCCGGGCTGAAGCTCCCAAGTCACCAGAATGCCGCCGTTGAAATCGAGTTGGTGTTCAAACATCCTAAGATTTTCTTCAAGGGTCCTGGACAGGTCGATCCGACCGGCCAAGCCGGACCTGGGCCGGGCGAAAAGAAGGAAGTCATTGACTATGTGACTTAAATGTTCAACTTCTCTGCGGATTATAGTCAGAAGCCTGTTTTGGACCGGATCATCCTTTAATCCCGCTTCCAACATTTGAAAAGACCCGCTGAGGGATGCCAAGGGATTCCTGATTTCATGGGCTATGCCGGCGGCCAGTTCACCCACGACCGCCAGTTTCTCCACCCGCTTGACCTCTTCCTCCATCTGCCGAATTCTGGTCTTGTCCTGAAAAACCAAAAGATCGCCCCAGGGGGCCCCTGTGCGGTCCCGTAAACTCAACAAGGCCAGTTCCAGATACAGTTCCTGGCCGTCAGCCCGGACATAGCTCGCATGCCAGGACCGTCCCTGACCGGTCCTGATCTCATTTTCCGGAGGAATACCCAACTGGGGCACGGCCTGAGCAAATTTGCGCCCCTGGACCTCGGCGAACTCCAGGCCCAGGATTCTTTCTCCGGCCGGATTGAGCGAGAAAATCTCGCCGCCGGGCCCCAAGGTCATCAGCCCGGTGGCGATGCTTTGGACAATACTTTCATTAAGGTCCTCCAACCTTTCCAAATCCGACTGTTTGGCCTCGAGTTTCAACCTGGATTCTTCGGCCTGCTGGGAAAGGTACCCGGTCAGGAAAGCCACCAGGTAAAAGGCGCAGGCGTTGATGAATATCTTGAACAGAACGTCGACCGGCCGAAAGAACATCGGGGAATACAAACGGGTGTAATAGGGATGAATATAACCGAAATAATGCAAATCAAGCAGAGTCCCGTAAAAGATGACCGCCACCGAGGCGGTGAGCACCCCGCCCCGCTTCTTGAGCAGGATGCCGGCGTTGATCACGGCCAGCATGTACATAAAGGAAAAGATGCTTTCGAGGCCCCCGGTCAGGTAAACGACCACCGTGGTGACGAGGATGTCGCCGGTGATCTGGACGTAGGCCTGAAGGGTCGGCGTGATCAGGCGGGGCAGAATGGCGGCGTAGACGACGGTCAGGAAGTAGGTGAACCCGATCAGCCCGTACAAGGCCATCAAGGCGGTGTCCTCGACCTTCCCGGCCTGCCGGATCTGGATCACGATAGTTGTGCCCAGCAGAACGGTGGTCGTGACCACCCGAAAGAACATCAGCCAGCGAAGCCGGCTGATCAAAACCATTTCCTGATCGGATTCTTTCATGAACGGGGCGGTTTCCTGGTCCTCAACTCCGCCTCGGCCCATAGCCGGGCGGAGTCGAACCGTGGGCTTGTCCCCTTAATCTCCGACGATGGAGGCCATTTTGAAAATGGGCAGGTACATGGCGATGACCAGCGTCCCGACCGATCCGCCGAGAAAGAGCATCAGTAAAGGCTCGATCATGGAAGTTAAAGCCTCGACCGCGGCGTCCACCTCGTCATCATAAAAATCGGCGATCTTGTTGAGCATCGAATCCAAGGCCCCGGTCTCTTCCCCGACGGAGATCATCTGAACCACCATCGAGGGGAAAACGCCGCTCTCGGTCAGAGGGTCGGCGATGGACCGGCCTTCGGCGATGGCCCCCCGAGTATCCATGATGGCCTCCTCGACTATCTTGTTGCCCGAAGTTCGGGCCACGATGTCCAGGCTGTTCATGATCGGCACCCCCGAAGACATCATGGTGGCCAAAGTGCGGGAGAACTTGGCCACGGCCACTTTCCGGACCAAATCCCCGAAGATGGGGGCCTGGAGGCTGGCCCGGTCAAATATGATTCTCCCTCTTTCCGTGTTGATGAATCTTTTAAAAGCATAAATCAAAACGCCGCCGGCGACCAAAATATAGATGATGTTGCTCTTGGTGAAATTACTCATATTTATAACCACCTGGGTCAAAACCGGCAAAGCCTGGCCGAAATCGGCGAACATGGACTGGAAAACCGGAATGACGAAGACCATGATGACGATGATGACCAGAACGGCCACCACGGTGACGATGATCGGATACATCATGGCGCTCTTGATCTGCCTCTTGAGCTTGGCCGCCTTTTCAATGTATTCCGCCAGCCGCCTCAAAATAGTGTCCAAGATGCCGCCCGCTTCGCCGGCTGCGACGAGATTTGTGTATAAATCATCGAATATTTTAGGATATTTTTTCATGGCCTCGGACAGGGTCGCCCCGCTCTGTACCGAGGCGTTGATGTCCCGCAACATGGACTTGAAGGTCTTGTTCTCCTGCTGATTCGACAAAATCTCCAAGCAACTGACCAAGGGCAGGCCGGCGTCGATCATGGTCGAAAACTGCCGGGTGAATATCATCAAGTCCCTTTCCTTGACCTTGGGCTGCATGAACTTGATATTCTCGAAAAGGTCTTTGGGGGCCGGCTTGATCTGGTAGTTCGAGATGCGCATCTTTTTGAGCATGGCCTCGACCTGCTGCTGAGTGTCGGCCTCCATCTTGCCTTTTTTTTTAAGGCCCTTGCTGTTGACGCCCTTCCAGACGAAATCAGGCATGTTGTTTCTCCAGAATTGGATTTTCGAAGAAAAACAAAGAAATCTTAAAAATAAAAAGTAATATGGTCAAGTAAAATCAAAGTATTCCAAGAAGAGCGGCGCTTCGGTCTTGAAGCTCCCCCCGTTTTTTTAACTAAGGATGGATAAAAAAAGATTGACACCGGTTAATTTGATGATTATAAGCCCCTTTGCTGTATTTTTTAAGGTTTGACCTAGTCAAAAGGTTGAGCGGAGGTAATTGCGATGGTTTGCAACACGGTAAAATCGGGCGTCGAGTGCGCCTTCATGACCAAAAAGGGCTGTAATTTCAACGGCGGGTCCTGTCACACCATAGTCGAAGCCTGCGTGGGTTGTGATCGAGCCAAAACTTTTCCAAACGGCACTTACTGCATCAGTTTTCCGGAGCCGGCGGTCAAGTGGCGACGAGGGATTTGTAATATGGCCACCCACATGAAAACCGAGGCCAAAGTCGAAGAGTTTAAACTAAATCCCCTCAAGGCTTCCAAAAGGGCCGCCCGCTGATTCGACCCTTCACCAAGGTCGTCCCCCGGCGCCGGTTAAAAAATCGGCGCCGTTTTCATGGCCTGGGCCCGGTCAGGGTCGCCCCTGACCAAGCCCAGGTCGGTGGATTTTTACGTCCTGAATCAGACCCCTGGCTGTTTTTGCGGCCCGGCCGGCGGACGTTTCTAGGTCAGCCTGGCTAAAGCACCGATTATTCTATCCATTCCCTGACGGATGTTTTCAAAGGAGGTGGCGTAGCTCAGACGCAGACAGGCATCTTCGCCGAACTCCACCCCGGGCACCAGGGCCGTCTGGGCCTCTTCCAGAAGGTATTCCGCCAGATCGGCCGAACCGCCTATGACCCACTCCCCGGCCCGCCGGCCGTAATAACCTGCAAAAGTGGGGAAAACATAAAAAGACCCCCCCGGCTTGAAACAAGAGGCCCCCTCCAGGCCGTTCAGGGTCTCGACCAGATAGGAGCGCCGCTGGTCAAAGGCCGTCAGCATCTCGGCCAAAAAGTCATGCCCTCCGGTCAGGGCCGCCCAGGCCGCCTTCTGGGCGATGGAACAAGGATTGGACGTGGACTGGCTCTGGACCTTGGTCACCGCCGCGGCCACTTCCTTGGGACCGGCCATGTATCCGATCCGCCATCCGGTCATAGCATAGGTCTTGGCCACCCCGTGGGCGATGATGGTCCGGGCTTGAAGCTCCGGCCCCAGATTGGCCATGTTGCAGAATTCCAGTCCGTCATAAATGATCTTTTCATAAATGTCGTCGCTGATGACCGTCAGGTCGTGCTTCAAGACCACTTCGGCCAGTCCTTCCATCTCCTGCCGGGTGTAAACCGATCCGGTCGGATTGGAAGGCGAGTTGATGATCACGGCCTTGGTCCGGGGGGTGACCGCCTGCCGGAGGTCCTCCGGCGTCATCTTGAACTGGTTGGCTTCTTGGGTGGAGACCATGACCGGCTCGGCCCCGGACAGGAGCACGATCGGCGGATATGAGACCCAGTAAGGAGCCGGGATGATGACCTGGTCCCCTTCCCCCCACAGGACCTGGGCCAAATTATACAAAGTATGCTTGCCGCCGCAGGAAACCACGATCTGGTCGGGACTGTAAGTCAAACCATTATCCCGCTGGAATTTGGCCATGATCGCTTCTTTCAATTCGGGAATGCCGCCCACGTCCGTGTACCGGGTGAAATTCTCCTCGATGGCCTTGATCCCGGCCGCCTTGATGTGTTCGGGCGTATCGAAATCAGGCTCGCCGGCGGCGAAACTGAGCACATCCTTACCGGCCTGGCGCATGGCCGCGGCCTTGGCGTTCAAAGTTAAAGTCGCTGAAGGTTTAATCTGACTCATCCGTTTGGCTATTTCCATCCTTTAAAACCTCTCCACCGGGAAATATTTTCCGGGACCCTCGACCATCCGGCCGCCCCCTGAAAAAACTTAAAATATTATCTAAAATATATCAAGTAGTTAAAAAAACAAGACTTGGCACCACTATTGCTCCCTCATATCAAAAAACCATCCCGGAGGGAAGAAGCATGTCCTATCTGGCCGCTTCCGGATTCTGCCTGGCCGCCCTGGTCGGTTCCTTTATCTACGAGAACCGGCGCATGAAGAAAGAAGCCGAGATGATCAGAAAACACTTCAAACGTCTGATCGAGGACTGACCCGGTCCTGGTCATCGGGGACGCTCCAGGAGAAGAAAGTATTCCTGGTTGCCTTTGGGGCCTTTAATTTTGGCCGGTTTGGAACTAAGAACCGTCAGATTCAATCCGGCGGCGAGCTCGGCCGCCCGGCCGACCGCTTCGGCCTGCAAAGCCGGGTCCCGAACCACTCCCCCCCGACCGACTTTCTCCGGACCGACCTCGAACTGGGGTTTGACCAAGGCCAGGATTTTGCCGCCCGGCCGAACCAGTTCCCGCACGGGCGGTAGGATCAAGGCCAGAGAAATGAAGGAGACATCAATTACAGCCAGGTCGAAGGGTTCCCCCACCTGGTCCCTGGTCAAATAACGGGCGTTGGTCCTTTCTATGACCACCACCCTGGGGTCCTGCCGCAAACGCCAATGGAGCAGGCCGTAACCCACGTCCACGGCTACTACTTGTCCGGCCCCATGACCCAGCAGACAATCGGTGAACCCGCCGGTCGAGGCGCCCACGTCCAAAACCCGCAGTCCGGTCACGGCCAGGTTGAAATCTTTTAGAGCCCCCTCCAGTTTGAGCCCGCCCCGGCTGACGTAACCAACGGCCTGTTCCTTGAGGTTGAGGCGGCTCTCCGGGGATAGCAACTGCCCGGCCTTTTCCACCCTCGCCCCGTCGGCCAGGACCAAACCGGCCATGATCAGGGCCCGGGCCTGAGACCTGGTCTCGGCCAGACCGGCCTTGACCAGAAGGGCGTCGGCCCGCATTCGATTCATCCGTCCCGCACCATGACCCGGGCCGCTTGGGCGATGCCGGCGGCGTCAAGGCCCAAGGCCGCCCGTAATTCTTCTTGAGTGCCATGCTCGACAAAGACGTCCGGGATGCCCAGCCGTTTGATCCTGATGCTCCCGAACCCTTTTTTCTCTCCGAGCAATTCAGCCACCGCCGAGCCGAATCCGCCGACGATGTTGTTCTCCTCGACGCATAGAATCCGGCCTGTGAGGCCGGCCAGGTCCAGGATCAGCGCTTCGTCCAAAGGCTTGATGAACCGGGCGTTGACCACCCCGGCCTCGATGCCTTCGGCGGCCAACATATCCGCGGCGGACAAGGCCGGGTAAACCGTCGAGCCGACGGCCAGAATCAAAATATCCCGGCCGGACCTCAACACCTCCGCCCGGCCCAAAGGCAGCGGTTCGACCTCTTCGTCCAAGGGGACCCCGACTCCCCGCCCGCGCGGATAGCGGACCACCGTGGGGCCGCCGTGTTCAAGACCCAGCCGGAGCATCTTCCTGAGCTCATTTTCGTCCTTGGGGGCCATCAGGGTCATGTTGGGAGCGGTGCGCAAAAAGGACAGGTCCAAAGCGCCGTGATGAGTGGGCCCGTCCTCGCCGACCAAACCGCCGCGGTCCAGGGCGAATACCACCGGGAGATTCTGCAGGCATACGTCATGAACAATCTGGTCGAAGGCCCGCTGGATGAAGGTCGAATAGATGGCCACCACCGGCCGGAAACCTTCCACGGCCAGACCGGCGGCGAAAGTGACCGCGTGTTGTTCGGCGATGCCTACGTCGAAGAACCTTTCCGGAAATTTCCGGGCGAACTCGGTCAGACCGGTCCCTTCAGGCATGGCCGCAGTAATGGCCACGATCCGGGGGTCCCGCTCGGCGGCTTCGACGATGACCCGGCCGAAAACCTCCGTATAGGTCGGCGCCGAACCAGCCGATTTCCTCGAATTGCCCGTCTCGACCTCGAAAGCGCCCACCCCGTGAAAATAAGTCGGATTCTTCTCCGCTGGCTCGTAACCCTTGCCCTTGGTGGTCATAACATGAATGAGCACCGGGCCGGTCAGGTTTTTGCTGTTGGTGAAAGCCTCGATCAAGCGGTCGAAGCGGTGCCCGCGAATCGGTCCGATGTATTCAAACTTAAGGGCTTCAAACAAGAGACTCGGCGAAAAGAATCCCCGGAAGGAATCCTCGCTGCGCTTGACCAATTGAATGATGTTTTCCCCCACGCCCGGCACGGTCTTTAAAAACTCCTGGACTTCGCGCTTGAAGGCCACGTAGCCCTTGGTGGTCATCTTCCGGCTGAGGAACGAAGACAGGGCTCCGACGTTGGGCGAAATGGACATCTCGTTGTCGTTGAGGATGACGATCAGGTTCTTGTCTTGTTCTCCGGCCTGGTTCAAACCCTCGAAGGCCATGCCTGCGGTCAGAGAGCCGTCGCCGATCACGGCGATGGTCCGGGCCTCTTCCTGCTTCATTTCCAAGGCCACGCTGACGCCCAGGCCGGCCGAAATGGAAGTCGAGGAATGTCCGGTGTCAAAGACGTCGTACTCGCTCTCACTCCTTTTGGTGAAGCCGGCCAGCCCGCCCTTGGTCCGGAGGGTGGAAAACCTGTCCCGGCGGCCGGTCAGCAGCTTGTGAGCGTAAGACTGGTGGCCCACGTCCCAAATGACCCGGTCCCTGGGTGTGTCAAAGACATAATGAAGGGCGATGGTCAGTTCGACCACCCCCAGCGATGGGGCCAGATGCCCGCCCCTCTGGGAAACCGTATTAATGATTTCTTCGCGGATTTCTTGAGCCAGCGCCGGCAAGTCTTCGACTTTGAGCCGCCTTAGGTCCGCCGGACTGTCTATATGGTCTAAAAGTCTGGTCATTTTATTTTTTTCGAACTATGACATACTCGGCAATGGCCCGTAAAGGATCGGCCGCCGGACCGAAGCCTTCCAAAGCCAGCCGGGCCTCGACCGTCATCGCCTTGGCCTTCTCTTTGGCCCGGTCCAATCCGGCCACTCTGGGATAAGTGGCCTTGCCTCTGAGCTGATCCGCACCCACCGGTTTGCCCAAAGTCCCGGCGTCGCCTTCCACCCCCAAAATGTCGTCGACAATCTGAAAAGCCAGACCCAGCCGCCGGCCGTATTCTTCCAGCCGCCGAAGCTGATCCACCGAAGCCCGGCCGATAATCGCCCCTGAAGTCACGGCGGCGGTGATGAGGGCCCCGGTCTTGTGACTATGGATAAAATCAACCACCTCTTCGCCCACCTCCCGCCCCTCAGACCCGATGTCCACGGCCTGGCCGGCGACCATGCCCTGATGGCCGGCGGCCCGGGCGATGACCTCCAAAGCGGCCGCCGCCAGCAGCGGGTCCAAACGTCCGGTCGTGGCAGCCCGAGGCAGTTGCGCCAGACCTAAAGTCAGCAGTCCGTCCCCGGCCAGAATGGCCAGGGCCTCGCCGAAAACCTTGTGACTGGTCGGGCGTCCCCGCCGGAAATCGTCGTCATCCATGGCCGGCAGATCGTCATGAATCAAGGAATACGTGTGGATCATCTCCAAAGCCACGGCCGCCGGCAGGGCCGCTTCAGCCGAACCGCCCACCGCTTCGGCCCCGGCCAGACACAAAACCGGCCGCAACCTCTTGCCGCCGGTAAAAAGGCTGTACCGCATAGCCTCGACCACCGGCCGGGACAAGTCCTCCGTAGGCGGCAAGGCCTCCTCAAGGGCCCTATCCACCAGAAGCCTTTTTTCCTCCAAGTAAACTTCGAGGTCCAGGTCAGTCTTCATCAAAGTCCTCGGGCTCCAGGGCGAAATCCTGCACTAACCGGCCTCCTTCTTCATCTTTGAGCAGCAGTTCAAGTTTTTTCTCGGCCTCGTCCAGCTTGCGATTGAGTTCTCTGGACAGCTTGACTCCTTCTTCAAAAACCGCCAGAGACTGGTCCAGGTCCAGGTCCCCGCTTTCCAATTTTTCAATCAGTTCTTCCAGCCTGGACAGGCCTTCTTCAAAAGACAACTCTTTTTCTTTTCGGGCGTTCACGCCAGCACCTCGTCGACCACTAGGTCCAACTCTCCTTGAGCCAACAGCAAATTGACCCGGTCGCCCCTGGAGACTTCCCGCGACGTCCGCAAGGGCTTCAGGTCGGGCTTTTTGCGGGCCAGGGCGTAGCCTCTTTTCAAAACGCCCAAGGGACTGAGGGCGTCCAGACGGACGGTCAGTTCGGCCAGACGACCCCTGGTCCGATCAAGAAGGTTCGGCCCGGACCGGATCAGGGACCGTTCCATATTCCGAAGTTTGGTTCGGTTCAGATTCAGCCTGGCCTTTTGACCGGCCGGAGAAAAACGGAGCTTGGCCAGGTTCAGAATCTGCCGTCTTCTTGACAATGTCTCCTGAACCGCCCGGACCAGCTCCGCGGCCAGGTCATCCAGCCTCAGCCGCCGGTCGGCCAAGGCCCGCCGCGGGTCGCCCAGGCGGGTGCGCAGATGAGACAATCTTTCCCGGCTCAAGGCCGTCCGCCGGCTCATCCCGGCCGCCAGCCGGCGGGTCAACCCGGCCAAATGACCCGTCAACTCGGACCGCTCCCTGAAAATCAACTCCGCGGCCGCCGAAGGCGTGGGCGCTCTGAAGTCGGCGGCGAAATCGGCGATGGTGAAATCAATCTCGTGACCTACGGCGGACACCACCGGGATGTTCGAGGCGGCTATGGCCCGGGCCACGACTTCTTCATTGAAGGCCCACAGGTCTTCCAGGGACCCGCCGCCCCTGGTCAGGACAATCAGGTCGAAATCCCCCCAGCGGTTGAGGTCGGTCAGGGCCTGAGCTATCTCCTGGGCCGCCCCTTCCCCCTGAACCCGGACCGGATAAACAGACAGAGTCACGTTCTCGAAACGCCGCCGGGCCACCCGGATAAAATCCCGGACCGCGGCCCCGGTCGGCGAAGTGACTATAGCCACCCGCCGGGGCAGGAAAGGCGGCCTTTTTTTCCGGGCTTGGTCAAAAAGCCCTTCCGCGGCCAGGGCGGCCTTCAGCTTTTCCAGGGCCAGCCTTAAGGCGCCCTCCCCCCGCGGCTCCATGTAATCCACCAGAATCTGGTACTCGCCCCGGAGTTCGTACACTGACAGACGCCCCCGGACCAGGACCTCCTGTCCGTCCGTCGGCTCAAAACCGAGATAACGCTGCTGAATGCGGAACATGACCGCCCGGATTTGAGCGGCCTGATCCTTCAGCGTGAAATAATAATGGCCGGACGTCGGCCGCCGCAGATTGGAAATCTCCCCGGCCACCCAAACCAAGCCGAACCCGGTCTCGATCAGGTCCTTGAGCCGGCCGGTCAACTCGGCTACAGATAAAATCTCCCGGCCAAAAAGGTCCTCGGTCAATTCCATCGCCCCAATGATTCAAACACTATCCGGTGAAGCCACCCTGGTCCTACTAAAAGAGTAAATTTTAAATTTATCACTAATAAACAACCTCGGCAAACAATTTTCACACACCCTCACGGTTGTATGTAATCTATCAGTTCTAGGTGGCCTGGAATCCCGCTTGCGCGCGAATAACAGTGATAACTATGCGTCATTCCTGCGAAAGCAGGAATCAACTTCCGCCGGCCCGACTGAAAGAGGCGGGTGATGCCCCCGTTTATTGAATGATTGCGGTTGTATCTCGAACAGCCATTGGCTAAAATTGTCAAATATAACGTCCTGAGTCGAATAAGGAACCAGAACACATGATTTCAATACGCCGGTCTACCGCTTTAATCCTGTTTTTGCTCCTGATTTTTTTCTCGGCCTGTGAGGAAAAAACCGAATCCCCCGCCGTTCCGGCCCCGGCCGCCCCCACCGACGTCGCCGTCCCGGCTTACGGCGACGCCATCGTCGACGGTTCCATCGGCGACGCTTCGACCATGCTCCCGGCCCTGGCCTCAGATTCGGCCTCCCGAGACATCATCGGCCTGGTCTTCAACGGCCTGGTCAAGTACGACAAGGACCTCAGCCTGGTCGGCGATCTGGCCGAAAGCTGGGACATCTCGCCGAACGGCCTGACCATCACCTTTCATCTCCGCCGCGGAGTCAAATGGCACGACGGCCGACCCTTCACCGCCCAAGACGTCATGTTCACTTATGAATTGATGATCGACCCCAAGACGCCCACGGCCTACGCCGAAGATTTCAAACAGGTCGAAAAGGCCGAGGTGGTAGACGACCACACTTTCCGGGTCACTTACCCTCGTCCCTTCGCCCCGGCCCTGGCTTCCTGGGGTTTTTCCATCATGCCGGCCCATTTGCTCAAAGGCCAAGAAGTAACCACTACTCCCCTGTCCCGGCAGCCTGTGGGCACCGGGCCCTATATTTTCAAGGAATGGCAGACCGGCCAGCAAATCGTTCTGGAAGCCAACCCCGAGTACTTCGAAGGCCGGCCCTACATTTCAAGATATGTCTACCGGATCATCCCGGACCTGGCCACCATGTTCCTGGAACTTAAAAGCGGGGGCATCGACCGCATGGGCCTGACCCCGATCCAGTACCAGCGGCAGACCAACGATCCGGAATTTGAAAAAAACTTTAAAAAATACCGGTACCTGTCTTTTGCTTACACCTATCTGGGCTTCAACCTGCTCGACCCCAAGTTCAAGGATCGGCTAGTCCGCCAGGCCATAGCCTTCGCCATAGACAAAGAAGAAATCATCGAAGGCGTCCTGCTGGGCCTGGGCCGGCCGGCCAACGGTCCTTACAAACCAGGACATTGGGCTTACAATGAAAAGGTCAAACCATATCCTTACGACCCGGCCAAGGCCAAACAGCTCCTGGCTGAAGCCGGCTGGAGGGACATCGACCAGGACGGTGTTTTGGACAAAGAGGGCCAGCCCTTCCAGTTCACCATCATCACCAATCAGGGCAACAAACAGCGGGAAATGACCGCCCTGATCATTCAGCAGCGTCTGGAGCAAATCGGGATCAGGGTCAAGGTTCGGACCATCGAGTGGGCCGCTTTTTTAAAGGAATTTATCGAAAAAAAGAATTTCGAGGCCTGCATCCTGGGCTGGACCATTCCCATGGACCCGGACCTTTTCGACGTGTGGCATTCCTCTAAGACCCGGCCGGGCGAGCTAAATTTTGTCTCCTATAAAAACGAGGAAGTGGACCGCCTGATCGACCAGGGCCGCTACACTTTCGATCAAGCGGAAAGGAAGCAAGCCTACGACCGCCTCCAGGAGATTCTCCACGAGGACGTCCCCTATGTCTTTCTTTATGTGCCTGACGCCTTGCCTGTAGTGGCGGCCCGGTTTCACGGCATAGAGCCGGCCCCGGCCGGGATAAATTACAATTTCATCAAATGGTATGTGCCCCAACATCTGCAAAAATATAAGCTCACTCCTTAAGCCGGCCGGATTCGATTCCGCCGCCCAAGCCCTAAGGGAAAAATGCTCGAGTACATCGCCAAACGCCTTATTCTGATGATCCCGCTTCTGGTCGGGATCACCTTGGTCTCTTTCGTGGTCATCCACTTGGCTCCCGGCAAACCGACCGATCTGGCCACGATGATGAATCCCAAGGCCAGCCTCGAAGCCAAACAGCGCCTGGAGGAACTTTACGGCCTGGACAAACCCCTCCACGTCCAGTATTGGAACTGGCTCAAACGACTGGCCAAACTGGACTTCGGCCGGTCTTTCTCCCCGGACCGAGAACTGGTCCTGACTAAAATCGGCGGCCGCCTGCCCATCACCATCCTGATCAACGTCTTGTCTATGGCCCTGATCTTCCTCGTGGCCATACCCATCGGGGTCTATTCAGCCACCCACCAAAACAGCCTGTTCGACCGAGGCACGACCGTTTTTGTCTTCGTTGGTTTCGCCACGCCGACCTTCTGGCTGGCTCTGCTCTTGATGATTCTGTTCGGGGTCCATCTGGGCTGGCTGCCCATTTCCGGACTAAAGTCCTTGAATTACGACCAATTGTCGCCCCTGAAACAGTTTGGGGACCGGATCGCCCACCTGATCCTGCCGGTCCTGCTCTCGGCCTTCGGCGGCCTGGCCGGCATGAGCCGGTACATGCGGTCCAATATGTTGGAAGTGGTCCGGCAGGATTATATCACCACGGCCAGGGCCAAGGGGCTGAGTGAACGGACGGTGATTTACAAACACGCCCTCCGCAACGCTCTGATGCCGGTCATCACCATCCTGGGCCTCTCCGTGCCCAGCCTGATCGGCGGCAGCGTCATCTTCGAGTCGATCTTCGCCATCCCGGGCATGGGCCAGCTTTTCTACGCCTCGGTCATGAGCCGTGACTACCCCACGGTCATGGGCGGCTTGGTCATCGGGGCGGTCCTGACCTTAGGCGGCAATCTCCTGGCCGATATTGGCTACGCCTTGGCCGACCCGCGGATCAGGGAGGCCCGGCGATGAACCGACCCGGCCTTTACGCCGATTTCTGGCGGCGGCTGCGGCGCAACCGGCTGGCCCTGGCCGGGGGACTGGTCGTGGTCTCCCTGTTCGTCGTTTCTTTCCTGGCCCCCTGGCTGGCTCCCTACGATCCGGCTTATATTGACGTCAGTTCCGTCCTGGAAGGACCGTCCAAGGCTCACCCTTTCGGCACAGACCCTCTGGGCCGGGACGTCCTTTCCCGCATGATCTGGGGCTCGCGCATTTCTCTTAAGGTGGGCTTCGTGGCGGTGGGCCTGGCCACCATGATCGGCATATTCTTCGGGGCGGTGGCCGGATATTACGGGGACTGGGTCGATGCGCTCATCATGCGCTTCGTCGACCTGATGCTCTGCTTCCCCGCCTTCTTCCTGATCCTGGCCGTCATCGCCATCCTGGAACCGTCCATTTGGAATATCATGATCGTCATCGGCGTGACCGGCTGGATGGGCGTAGCCAGGCTGGTCCGGGCCGAATTCCTGACTCTGAAAAACCGCGAATTCGTCCTGGCCGCCCGAGCCCTTGGGGCCAGCGACCGCCGAATCATTTTCGCCCATATTCTGCCTAACGCACTGGCCCCGGTCCTGGTTGCGGCCACTCTGGGCGTGGCCGGAGCCATCCTGACTGAGAGTGCACTCAGTTTCTTGGGCATCGGCGTCCAGCCGCCCACGCCGTCCTGGGGCAACATCTTGACCGAAGGCAAGGACAACATCTCCCTGGCCTGGTGGCTCAGCCTCTATCCCGGCTTGGCTATCCTGGTCACCGTCCTCGGCTACAATCTCTTAGGCGAAGGCATCCGGGACTCTCTTGACCCCAGGCTGAGGGTGTGAACCATGCGAGGCCGATCCAACCGACCCGCCCCTCGCCCGACCCGAATGAAGCCTGGGAAACCGCGCCCCGAGCGGTTTACTTGATCCCGGCGATGGCCTGAGCCACGTTGAAGCAGTAGTCTCCGATCTTTTCAAAATGATTGAGCATGTCGGTGAAAATAAGGCCCGGATCGATGGTGCAGGTGCCCATTCTCAGCCGGGCCAGGTGGTTGCCCCTCATTTCCTCGCGCATGAAGTCGATGGACTCTTCGAACTCTCTCGATTCATCCATAATGTGTTTGACGCCCCTCTTGAGACTGCCCAGGAGGAACCGGTAAAATCCCAAGACCTTGGCTGACATCTCCTTATAGTCTTTGACGCCTTCTTCCGAAAGGATCAAATCGTTTTCGATCATCTCCTCGATCAGCTCAGCGATGTTTTGAACGGAATCGCCGATACGTTCGATGTTGTTGGTCATCCGGAGCAGAGATGATATTTCTTTCGAGGCTTCCAGAGTTATATCCCGCTGGGAGATGTTCACCAAATAATTGGTGATCTCCCTCTGGAGTATGTCCAGGGCGTCCTCCTTGTGCCGCCACTGGCCCATGGCCTTGATCTTCCTTACTTCCAGGGAATTGATCACCCCGACCATCATGTCTTCGGCGATCTCGCCCATGCGGATGACCTCCTGGCGGGCCAGCTTGAGGGCCACCGGCGTGACTTCGGTGAAGTGCATATCCAGGTATTGGGGACGCAAGATGTCCCGGTCCTCTTCCGCCTCCTTGGTCAAGGTCAAAAAATCGGCCACCTTGACCAACAGGGGCAGAAAGACGAGAAAAACCGTCGCGTTGATGGTGTTGAACATGGTGTGGGCATTGGCTATATACCGAGCAATATTTTGCTTTTCTCCGCCCACCACCGCGTCGGGCGGCCCCAGGCCCATCAGGAGCGAAGTGGTCCACTCCACGAATTCCACGAAGAAAGGGAACAAAATGACCATGTAGGCCACACCGATGACATTGAACATGGTGTGGGCCCTGGCCGTGCGATGGGCGTTGACCCCGGTGCCGATGCTGGCCAGCTCCGCCGTAATGGTCGTGCCGATATTGTCTCCCAGGATAATGGCCACCGCCCCCGGAAAGGTCAGCAGTCCTTGGGAGGCCAAGGTCATGGTCAGGCCGACTGTGGCGCTCGAACTTTGCAGGATCATGGTCACCACTGTCCCGACCATGACGCACAGAAAGATGCCCCCCAGACTGTCGGCCTGAAATTTGGTGAAGAATTCAACGAAAATCGGCGCGTCCCGCAAGGGGGCCACGCCCATCTTCATCACAACCATGCCGAAGAAAAGCAGCCCGAAGCCCATGATGACCCCGCCGATCTCACGGTAGCGCTTCTTCCGGCCGAAAATCTGAAAGGCCGCGCCCAAGGCGATAGCCGGCAAGGCCACGTCGGTGATCTTGAAAGCGATAAGCTGGGCCGTGACCGTGGTCCCGATGTTGGCCCCCAAAGCCACCCCTACGGCCTGAGTCAAAGTCATCAAACCGGCGTTGACGAAACCGACCAGCATGACCGTAGTGGCGCTGGAGCTTTGAATCAAGGCCGTAACCACCGTCCCGGTGATGCAGGCCACTACTCGGTTGGATGAGACCTTCTCCAGGATTTTGCGCAGCCTTTCGCCGGCCACCCGCTGAAGACTTTCGGACATCATCCTCATGCCGAAGATAAAAAGCCCCAGGCCGCCGAAGGTGTGAAAAATGATATACGAATAAGACATTCCTACCTCTGAAAAAATTTACAGATATGGTTCCCGCCGGCTTTAATTCAAAGTCTCTTTAAATTAAACTTGACCGCCTGTTTTTTGGCCCTAGACTTATTGTCACAGGATTGTAACATAATCTTAGAATGCGGCCGCTGACAAGGGTAAAGTGCTTAAGGCCCACCCTCTGGAGTACAATTCGGCCTCGCTCAAAGAACCTCGGCCCCCTCACTGGCCCGTTCCGATTGAAAATGTTAAAAAGGAAATTCAACGGAGACAAGGTGAAGGATTTTAAACTTATCTGTCAAAATAAGAAGCCCCCGGTCCTGACCAAGGCCGATTTCGGCTGTCTGAGCGGCGTCCCCACTTTGAACGTCACCGCCGGTTGCAGCCTGGGCTGCCTCTACTGCTACGCCAGGAGCTACCCTCAAGCCCCGCCCCCGGACGCCGTCGTCCTTTACCCGAATCTGCCCGAGCTGATCGTCCAAAAACTGGACAATCCCAGGGCCAGGACCCGACCGGCCGAGGTGGTCTTCAATACTTCTTCGGACTGCTTTCAGCCCATCCCCGAAGTCCTGAATGTGACCATGGCCGCCATGACCGCCCTCCTCGAACGGGGCGTTCGCCTCAGTTTTCTGACTAAGGGCGTAGTCCCGGACCGCTTTGTCCGCCTGTTTGCAACACAACCGGACCGGATTTCAGCCAGGATCGGGCTGGTCTGCCTGGACGAAGACTACACCCGCATTTTTGAACCGGGCGCGGCCGGTCCCCGGGAAAGGCTGGACAATTTGGTTCGACTTCAAACCGCAGGAGTCAAGGTCGGCGTCCGTCTCGACCCGATCATCCCCTTCGTCACCGACGGCGAAAGGCAACTCACCCGGCTCTGCCAAACCCTGGCCGATTTGGGCCTTAAAGAAATAACCGCCAGTTACCTCCACCTGCGGCCCGGCCTCATCCCGCTCCTGGACCGGGACCTGCCGCCCCTTTTTAAACAACTCCTCTTTTCCTCGTTCCCGGGCCGGAGTTTTCAAAAGATCGGCGGCCGGACCAGGGCCCGTTTGGCGCCGGCCCCGCTCCGAGCCAAGGGCTATGAGCGGCTTAAGAGGATCGCCTCTCAATGGGGCCTTTCCGTTAAAATCTGCCGCTGCAAAAATCCAGACCTGCCCGGCGACCTTTGCCTGTCTTCTCTCCGTGCTTCAAGCTCCGGCCGAACCAACCAGCCTCTGCCCTTGTTCCCTTGCTGAGAATCGTCTGTTTTTTTAATTGTGCCGGTATAATGATATGAAATTGGCAATAACCACAGTTATCAAGCTGTGAGGGGGACTTGAATACTCAGGCTGACCTGATGGATGTGAAAAGGTCGCTTTTGCTGGGAGCCTCGCGCCGGTTATCCTGTCCGTGGGCACCCTAAGTAATACCGTTGGCGCTGCTAAACCTGGGTCCCAAACTTGGTAATCAGACCTTGAATGCTTCAGCCTCCATTTATGTGAACCTTCCGGCCGGCGATCTCCGACAAAGCGCCTCATCCGCCGTCCGGTGGACTGACGGGCCCCTGGTTCAGGCTCACTTGGGCACGGTTCTGTGAATTACGTATGTGCCGACCTTTATCCCTAAAAACAGGCAAATCACGACTACAAAAACCCCCGTATACCTTATAACCAGCATACCTAATATCCAGGTCCAGCTATCCTTGGTTATGGTCACAGTTGAAGCACCGGCTTGATTTTGGGTGATAACGATCTTGTTCCAGGGTAAAATGCTGTAATCTTCAAACTGCCGGCGACCGTGAAATTGCCTTATCTTGACATCATTGGCGTCTTTCAAAATATTTTGATAATACTCGATGATCTGCTCAGGTTTAGCTTTATATTCCATTACCAGACGCTTTTCGGTCTTTTGGATTTCCTGACCGCCTGTCATCAGAGGCAGACCTAAGAAAGTTTCGGCGCCCCAAGCAGTGGCGGCGATAAGAACCAGCGCCAGCCCAGCCAGCAAAGCTAATCTTTTCATCTTCCTTTTCTCCATGATTAATCGAACATGGCAATAAACATGCCCGCGGCGGCGGCCGTGCCGATCACGCCTGCCAGGTTCGGCCCCATGGCGTGCATTAGCAAATAATTTTTCTTATCGTATTGCTGTCCTAATATTTGGGAAACACGGGCGGACATGGGCACGGCCGAGACTCCGGCCGAGCCGATCAGCGGATTGATTTTTTCCTTGAGAAACATATTCATGATTTTCACCGTCACGATACCGCCGACGGTGCAGACTCCGAAATCCAACAGGCCCAAACCGAAAATTAACAGAGGTTTATAGCTCAGAAATTTGTCCGCCTCCATGGTGGCCCCCACCGATACGCCTAAAAATATGGTGACCATATTCATCAAGGCGTTTTGAGCGGTATCGGTCAAACGGCCGACCACTCCGCTTTCCTTCATCAGATTGCCCAACATGAGCATGCCCATCAGCGGCATGACCGCCGGGACTAAAATGGCGATAATACCGGCACAGAGCAGGGGGTATAGAATCTTCTCGGTTTTGGAAACCACTCGAAGCTGTTTCATGCGGATGGTCCGCTCTTTTTCCGAAGTCAAGAGGCGCATCAAGGGCGGCTGAATCAAGGGCACCATGGCCATGTACGAGTAGGCGGCCAGTGCGTTGGGCCCAAGCAGTTGCGGTGCTAAGTGCTGGGTTAAATAAATTGTGGTTGGACCGTCGGCCCCGCCGATGATGCTGACCGAAGCGGCTTCCTTCAAGGTAAAACCGGCCAGAATCGTTCCGGTGAAAGTGATAAAAACGCCCAGCTGGGCTCCGGCCCCGATCAGAAGAGTTTTGGGATTGGCGATAAGCGGTCCGAAATCGGTCATGGCCCCCAGGCCCAAAAAAATCAGGCAGGGAATCACTTCCCATTCCAATCCGTAGTGGTAGAAAATCTGGATCAAATGGGCCTGTCCATCTGGACCGAAGCCCATCAAGGGGACGGATGGGAAGTTGACTAGAAAAATGCCGAAACCGATGGGCAAAAGCAGCAATGGTTCGAATGATTTTACAATAGCCAGATAAAGAAAGAAAAAGGCTATGGCCCACATGATCAGGTACTTCCAACTGAGCAAGGCCAAGCCTGTCGTGGAATAAATCCCCAGTAGCATGTCATAAATTTCTGTGATGGTCATTTTCTCACCTTGGACTCATGGGCAAAAGTACCTCTTGCCGAAGATTAAATTTTTCCAAATGAATGACTATCGTCCTTAGCCAACCGGTACACACCGCGCCTTCCTTGTTTCCAGCCCAAAATATTCTTTTTTAATTCTTTATTAGGGATTAACCTGGAGCGTGATTCAGGTGCATCCTTGCCGAGAGGCGAGATTTAGTCAACGCACTTTAAAAAAGAACGTTCTTCCTAACTTTTTGTATAATAATCCCCTAATTGAATCTCTGTCAAGCGGATTTATTTGGTTGAAAACCGCTGACCACCGCCTAATTAAACTATAACTAACGTACTCAATAGCTTAACAAAATTATGATGATGAAGTTCCGATTGAAGGGATAGGCTCGTTCTCGATGATTTCTCCCAACCCCTACATCCGGCCGCCCCGCAAAATCGAAATCAGCAGCCAGAAACCCATGATCCCGGCCACAAGGTATCCGGCCAAGCCGATCAGCGGAATGTCACGCCACTTGGGCGGAATCCCGGACAAGACGATAAGCGACGACCCGATGATCAACGAGGCCAGGACAATGGCGAAGGAGAGCCGGTTGCCGGTCCGGTCCAAGGTGTTGACCACCGGATCGAGTCCCAGGTGTTCGAACTCGAACTTGAGTCTGCCCTGGCGGGCCAGCCGAAGAACGGCCCTCAGTTCGCCGGGCATCTCCTTGATCGCCTGGGCTATCTCCTTGCCGAACTCCCATAGGTCCCCGGCCAGCCGCCGCGGATGAAAGCGCTCCTTCTGGACCCGCTCTACAAAAGGCCTGGCTTTTTCGATCATGTCGAAATCCGGGTCTAAACGCCGGCCCAGACCCTCAATCGACGTGAGGGCCTTAAGCAACAACAGCAGGTCCGACGGGACGCCCAGACCGTATTTCGAGGCCAAGTGAAAAAGTTCCTGCATCAGGCGTCCCAGCTCCAGTTCCTTAAGGGGCCGGTCAAGGTGTATGTCGATAAAATCCCTCAGTTCCCGGCCCAAGGCCCGCCGGTCTGGTTCTTCTTCCCAGACGCTCAGCTTCAAAAGAGCTTCCACCAGAGCCGATTCGTTCCGCCGGACTACGGCCATGACCAGGTCCACCAAGTCTTCCCTGGTCGAGCGGTCCAGGCGGCCCATCATGCCCAGGTCCAAAAAACAGACCACGTGGCCCGGCAGAACCACGATGTTGCCCGGATGAGGATCGGCGTGAAAAAAACCGTGAATCAGAATCTGCTCCAAGACCAGGTCCGCACCCCGGGCGGCCAGTTCCTGCAAATCAAATCCTTCGGTCTGCAATCTGTTGATCTGGTCGGCCTTGATCCCTTGAATGTACTCCATGGTCAGGACCCGCTCGGTCGTGGCTTCCCGGAAGACCTTGGGCGCGTATATCCGCTGGTCCTTCAAAAAATTGGCCGCGAACCGCTCTATGTTCGAGGCTTCGATCCGGTAGTCCATCTCCCGTTCCATGGTCCGGCCGAATTCCTCGACCACCTCGGTCGGCCGATGCATGGCCCAGCCTTCCAGATGACGCTCCATCAGGGTGGCCAAGTGAAGAAGTATCTCCAGATCGACCTCTACGATCCGCCTGATCCCCGGCCGTTGAATCTTGACCGCCACCATCTCCTCGCCCTCGACCAGCCGGGCCAGATGGACCTGGCCGATGGAGGCCGCGGCCAGGGGCTCCAGGGCCACGTCAACGAAAATCTCGGACCAAGCCGGCCCCAGTTCGGCCTCCAGAATCCCTTTGGCCTCCTCCCACTCAAACGGCGGCACTTTGTCCTGGAGCTTGGCCAGCTCCTCCAAAAAATCCGGAGGCAGCAGGTCCGGCCTGGTGCTAAGCATCTGGCCCAGCTTGATGAAGGTCGGCCCCAGTTCCTCCAAGGCCATCCGCAGACGCTCGGCCCGTGAATAATGCTCGATCTTCTCCTTGCGCTTGAAAAACAGAATCTGTCGGCCCAAATCCAGGTAATGCTCCACCTTTAAGCTTATCACCAGGTCTTCGAACCCGAACTTGAACAAAACGCCCAGAATTTCCGAATACCGGGCGATGTGACGATAGGTCCGGCCGATCAGACCGATCTTGCGAATGAACATGAACGCGCCCCCGATCGCATCAGCACTTCAAGGCTCCGGGCGGTTCCGGCCCCCGGAGCCATAAACTTCGTCTCCGCTTCCTTTTTTTCAGTTTAACATGACTTGGAGCCTATGGGTAGCCCACGGCCACTGGACGGAAGGCTCTGACTTTTACATACCGCGGTGGTTGAAAGGCGCCCGGATACCGGGCTGCATGTCGGCTGCCTCCCGGGTTTTCCCGGAGCACATAGCCAAGAGGCGAGCCTGGATGAACTTCAGGCCAACCTCCAAGAGGTCGCTTCGATGCTGCTTGAGGCTGGCGAACCGGTTTTGGAAGCCGAATTCAACTCTAAATCATCACCGATAACCCACCCCCAAGGGTAACTTGCCGTTGAATGGCCAAACAGCCTAGTGAATCGAATCCCAGAACGATCATGATCGTTCGATATGGACTTCCAGGGGCGGAGCCTGGCCCTGTTTGGGCTGTCCCATGTATACGGTCCGGTGCGGGAAGGGTATCTCGATGCCCCGGGCGTCAAAGACCTTTTTGATCCTCCGGTTGAATTCCCGACCGATGGCCCACTGTTTCATGGGCTTGGTGGTGAACCTGGCCCTAACGATCACGGCCGAGTCGTCGAACTTTTGGAGCCCCAAAACCTCGAGCGGTTCCAAAATGTCCGGCCCGTACTGCGGATCGTTTAACATTTCTTCGCCGATCTCCCGCAAGATGTCCATAACTTGGTCCACGTCTTCACGGTAAGCCACCCCGATGTCCAACACGGCCCGTGAAAAGCCCTTGGTCATGTTGGTCACGGAATCGATGGCGCTGTTGGGGATGATATGGACGTTGCCCGATAAATCCCTCAGGCGGACAGCTCTCAGACTGATGGCTTCAACCAATCCTGATTTGTCGCCGAGCACGGCCCAGTCGCCCACGGCGATCATGTCCTGGAAAAGGATGAAGAGGCCGTTGATAAAATCCTTGACCAGGGATTGAGCCCCCAGGCCCACGCCTAAACCCAGGATGCCGGCCCCGGCCAGGATCGGGGCCACATTGACTCCAAGCTGGCCCAAAATGACCACCCCGCCCACAAAGCCTGCGGCCACCTTGATGGTGGTGTTGATCAGGGGAGCCAGGGTCTTGCGATGCTGGCTGACCTGTTTCCCTTCTTTTTCTTCGAGCAGCCAATCAGTGACCATTTGACTGCCGCCCATAATAACCACCACCACGGCGACGGTGAAGGCTATGGCTAGAATCCGGGCGATGACCAGAGCCCCGGCCTTGGAACCGACCAAGGCGGCCACAGGGACGCCCCAGACCTGAGCCAGGACAAACAAGCCGATGATAACGATGACCGCCCGGGTGATGGTGCGAAACACCTTGAGGTACCGGTCGGTCTTTTCTTCCAGGGCGGGGAAGCGGGCCTTGATCAGTTCGCTGACGGCGAAGAGTTTCCGGAAGCCTTTATCGTTGAGGGCCAGCAGGAGCAGCAGTCCCAAAAGAACGGCGATCGTCCCGAGGGTGCCTGAAATAAGATATTGAAAACCGGCCCTGTACCGACTGATCAAAAATATGAAGACGGCCCAGGTGTAGATCACGGCTGGAACGGCCCAGTATCCGGCCGCCAGGCGGCTTAGTTCCTTCAATAAGGCTTCTTTCTTCGCCGCCCTTTCTTCTTCAGCCGGCTTCGGCTCGGCCGAAGCCCGCCGATTCTTTATTTCCCGGGCGATTTGGAGAATGAGGATAGTCAGAAGCATGGGAAAGACGATTAAAAGGACGCCGCGGATCAATGAATGGGATTCCCCGCTCAATCCCATCGCCAGTAAGCCTTGATTGACAAAGAAATAGAATGCGGTGAGTCTGGCCAAACGCAAGCCCCAAACCCATACGTAATTGGCGTCTTCATCATTGAGCGGAACCAGTCGGACAGAGGCGGCCTCGGGAGACAAGAGGCCCAGCAAAAAATGAACTGATATTTGGTAGCAAAAAACGATAAATAAAAACAGAACGATGATGGCCTGGACCTCACGGAAGACCGGAAAGGTTTGATAGAGGCCGAAGACGGCTATCAATAAGGCGAAATACGGCGCCGCCCCATAAATGAGTCTTTTCAGAGCCAGGACGAGCAGGCGGAACAGGCCGGGTCGGGTTTCCGGAATCTTGGGTCTAAACCGGCGCATCAGCACAGCCACGGCCATCGCGAAGAGCAAGCCGCCCAAGGTGTCGGCCAAAAGTTGTCCCAAATCGGCCCGTCCGGCGGGGTCCGAGACCACCCGGACCAATCGGCTCAAGTATTCGGGCAGGCGGGAGGTCAATTCGGCCGCGTTCCGGCCGGTCTCGATCAACTGTTCGGAGAAATGGTCGAATTTCCTAAAGAGCCGTTCCACAATCGGAGTAATTTCAGGAGTCGGTTCGGCCGGGGCCGCGGCTTGCTCTTCCTGGAGCCGAATCAGGGCTTTCAGGTGGCGGGTGAATTCCAGGCGCTCCTGTTCGTTTTCCAGAAGACGAACCAATCGGCGCAGGTCATCTTGGGAGGCCCGAGACAGCGACTCAGCGGCCGGTTCTTGGGCCGAGGCCTTTAATATGGGCGCGCCGACCAGACAGACCACGAGCCAGATCAGAAAAATCAGGCGAGCTTGCCCCTGCATGAATCACACCTCCTGCCCCGCCGGCCCACGCCGGCGCTCGGCCCGGTTCGGCTGTTTCATCATAACCATTTACGCCGTTTAAAATAGACGATCAAGCCGGCCGCGATCACGCCCATCAAGAAAAGGGCGAAGGGGTAGCCCCAAAACCAATCCAGTTCGGGCATATTCCAGGGTGAGGTCTCCGGATTGAAATTCATCCCGTAGATGCCGGCTACAAAGGTCAAAGGGATGAAGATAGTGGCGATGATGGTCAAAACCTTCATGACTTCGTTCATGCGGTTGCTGACGCTGGACAGATACATATCGGAGAGCGAAGCGCTTACTTCCCGATAAGCGGAGACCAGATCGATGGCCTGGATGATATGATCGTGACAGTCCCGGAGAAAAGGGCGCATGTCGTGACTCATCAAGTCCAGGTCTTCATTCAGGAGCCTGGTCATAACTTCCCGCAAGGGCCACAAGGTGCGGCGCAGGGCCAGAAGCTCCCGTTTGACTTGATGTATTTGAGCCATAATCATCGGCTCCGGTGAAGCTATGACTTCATCCTCGATTTTTTCCAGGTGCTCCCCGTATTGAACCAACAGCGGAAAGTAATGGTCCACGACCGAGTCCATAATAGCGTAGGTCAAATATTCGACCCCGGATTTCCGAAGCCGGCCTCGCCCTTTATGGACGCGCTCCCGCACCCGTTCGAGGGCCGGGTTGGTCTCTTCCTGGAAGGTCAAGACAAAGCCGCGGCCCATATAGATTCCAATTTGGCTCAGTTGAAGATGTTCCGCCTTGGCGGCGGCCTGAAGAACAATAAAAAGGTTTTCACCATATTCTTCCAGTTTAGGCTGCTGGCCGGTGTTGACTATATCTTCGAGGGCCAAGGGATGAACGCCGAAGATTTCGCCGATCCGCTGAATGCTTTCGGCGTGGCCCAGACCGGACACCTGGACCCAGATCACCGGACATCGGCCCAACCAGCGCTTCAAATCGCTTGTTTCCTGTATTTCTTCTTCGTACATCTCATCCGGCCCGTAGGCCAGAACCCGGACCGCTGGCTTCTCGGCCTCACCATTAGTCCTTAAAGTGGCCGGCGACGACCCGGGCTCTATGGCGATTTGCGGACCGTACCGCTGTTTTTTGGGCCGTTTTTTCCTTTTTCCCGTTGGCACTGCGTCACCCCTGACCTTGACCGCCGGCTGAAATCAGACTGAGTTAGACTATTCTGACCTCAGGGACCTTATTCTTTTTTTTGCCCGGATTGGCCGCTTGAGCCGCGGTGACCGGGGCTTCATTCCAAATCTGGATCAGGTAGTCCTTATGCTCCTCGAAAATCTGAGCCTGTTCTTCAACAACCTTTTCGGCCTCACTGGAAGTCATGTCTTTGGTCTGATTGATAAAAGAGGCTACCCGGCCCAAGTAAAGCGGGGTGACCAGGTTGACCAGTTGCGTCCGGTTGTAAATCCATCGGTGGAACGTGGCCGCCGTCTCATACAGAACTTTAACCCAGGTCTCTACGGGCATGATGAACCTGGTCTTGGACAGTGAGGCGGATTTCTTTAATTCCTCATAGCAGTCCGGACAAAAAATGTCCTTATATAAACCTTTGAACTGTTTGAACCCTGTCTTGTATTCCGTGACCAGACGGCCCAGGTTCACCTTGATCGGCTCGGGCTCTAAAAATTCTTTCAATCCGAAGATAGGGACGGTCTGGCTGCCCCGGACGGATTTCCAGAAATCCTCGTTCTGCTCCATCAGGACAAAGAGGGTGTGCACCACCTGCCGAAACATCGGGCCCAATGATTCGGCCGGGTCCTTGGCGTCGTGGATTTTCACTCCCAGATTGGACTGACAAATCTTGAAATGACTGGTAATGGCGTTGGTGGTCATCCAGATGTCTATGCCGTACCTGGCCACATCAGTCTCCCAGACGTCTTGTTCGATATAGTAAGCGGCCAAGTCGCCGACAAAGGCGAAATCACCCCCGATGGGTTGGCGAATCCGAAGCCCATACAAGGTCCGGGTCAGATTGTAAACTATATTGTTGGTGATCGTCCCATCGTACTTATATCTGGAATAGACCGGGGAGACATACTCATAGCCGTGCTCCAGCACCGGGTCGAGAAGATATTTGACCCAGTCCGAAGTGATGGACCGCAGGTCCGAATCCACCACCATGCAGGCCTTCACTTTCAAACGCTTGGCCGACTCGAAAATGGACCGAAAAGCCGAACCCTTGCCGGCCGGACCGCGATAAATAGAAATGATCTTTTCCTGCCAGGGTTTGATCTGGAATTCCTTGGTCGCCTCTCGGGTGTCGTCGGTCGAACCGCCGTCGGCGATCATGATGACCGACCGGAAATTCTTATAATGGCGGTTCAGGCCGTGAGTGACCATTTGGACCACGTGTTCGATGGTGCTCTGATTGTTGTAGCTGGGAATGCCGACCAAAATGTCGGCCTGCTCGATCTCTTCCAGACGCTTGGCCGTATAGGCCCTCAAGGCTGATTTAAATTTCATGCCCCCTCCTTATGGTTCAGCGGCGATCTTTTATCCCTAATTGGATTTTATTGAACAGGCGGCCGTTCCGTCAGCCGCCTGGTTCTGCTCTTTCGGTCTTCCCTTCCGCCCGGTTGGGCAAAGAAGGAAGGCGGACCGGGAAATGGGTTTGAAAAGTTCGGGTCCGGGTGTAAATAAAAGCGGTTCATGGTGTAAACACGATAAAAAACGGAGCAAAAAGGTCCGCCGCCGATTTGGCGCTCGTTTTGATTTTTTATCTTAACAGGTTTGAAAGATTTGGCAAGTCAAGCCGGGCCGCGGACCGACCAAATAGGAAAAAATTCGGGTCAGAGATGGGGGAGGTCTGCGGTGGCTTGGACCTCGATGACTTTTATCCCATTCCGGACCAGGAGGGCCGCGCAGACGCCTCGACCCCTGACGGTCCCGTCCTGGTTCAATGTGGGGGTGAGGCCGCACGAAGGAGAGCGGTCTTTCAAATAGCAGACCTCGGCCCGCAAGCGGCGGGCCAGATGGAGAACGATTTCCGCCCCCCGGACGAAGGCCGCGGTGACGTCCCGTCCGTCAAAGTCGACCACCCGGGCCCGCCCGTCCAAAACATCGGCTCCATTCCCGTCGACCAGCCCGGCCCGGACCCTGGGCGTGGCCAACCCGCCCAATTGTTCCGGACAGACGGCCGCCCAGGGTCGGCATGCCAGTTCCAACATTAGCTCCCGGTTTAAAGCCCGGCGGCCGTCATAGCGGCAGAGGCGGCCAGCCAGACAGGCGCTGACCAGGATCATCGAGGCCTCCTTCCGTTAAAACGAGTTGGATAATGAGCGCCTTGGCCGGAGAAAGATTATGCCACAAGACTTTCGGCCTTTCCAGGGTCAACGGGTGTTTATCTCCGGGCCGATGGGCGCATCGAACCGGGAGGAGCCTTGGCTTCTTTGAGCGGCCGGCATGGAGTTAAGACCGAAGGGAAGATAAGCCGGGTTAGCCGGTTTCAGCCGATCAGGCTAAAACCGGAAGAATGATTCAAATTTCCCGCGGGTGGTCGATCACCCCACCTCGGAGCAAGCCGATTCCAGGGCGGCCTGGAGTTCTACATCGAGACAATTTTTAAAAAGGAGCCCCGATGGCTTGACGGCCTGGGCACGTTCCAGACTCTTCTCATCCATATAAGCCGTCAGAAAGATGATCGGGATGTTCAAGTCGGTCCGGATTTGTCTGGCCGCTTCGATGCCGTCCATCCGGCCGCACAGGACCACGTCCATGAGAATGGAATCCGGTCTTTCTTGCTTGGCCAGGCGGACGGCCTCTTCACCCGAAGCTGTCTGGCCGCAGACCTGATAGCCCAAGAGTTCCACTCGTTCTCTCAAGTCCGCCGAGATGATGTATTCATCCTCGACGATCATTACCTTGGATTTGGTCATGGCGGTTTTGGTTTGTCCAATCAGTTTTTTTCTCTTTGACCGGTTAATAGGCAAATAAAGGGCCAACTTTGGATTTTATCAGGCAACAGGGTGTTCTAATTGGATTTATTGGCTGAAAGGCCGGTGGGTTAAATCGGAAATGACCTCAAGAATGATTCGTTTCGTAACAAAAATGTCGGCAGGAAAGAAAAAAAGTGTTACTTTTCGTTACACTCGGCGGACGGCCGCTCAGGATAAAGATGGGGTTTGAAAATAAGCCGGCCAAAGGGGTCCGGCTGACACCGAACCCCTGTGAATCACCCGCCTCGTTGGAAAGTTGGGCTCTGAACGCATTATTCGGCCTGAGGCCGCAGGTCAAAAGTGTATTCGTAAATAGAATGGGAGACCACGTAGTTGTAATCCAGGTGCCAGGGTATCGGCCGGCCCTTTTCCTTAAGGTTGGCGATTTCCTGTTCCACTTCCGGTCGGTCGATGTGATTGAAATAGAAAGTGGTGTCCCGCTCAGGCTTGGGGATCAAGTACATGTGAGTGATCTTGGGGCTTTCCTTGTCATAAAGACCGACCACGGCGTAATTAAGCCAGCCGTAAGCAATCGACCCGATTACGGCCAAGAGGATCAGATATAAAATTATCTTTCTGAGCATCGGCCTGCACCTCGCCCCCTGTATTTTTTAACGCTAAAAAGTAAGGAGTTCAATTTACGTCATCGGCCGACTTCGGTCAATGGTCAATTGGACCTGAGCATTTTGCGTTGTCAACTATTCCCCGAAATAAGCCGGTCGAGCCTGGGCGATAGAACCAATAGGCCTCTTGCGCCTGCGGCGCCCCGGCTGGGAACGAGGATCAAAACATTTTTCGGGGTAAATTATTTTGCCCCCCCTCCAGAAACAAAACAATTTCAACCTAAACTACATCGCAATTGGCTCGGACCTTACCTTGGGTGAACCGTTCATTTTGCGGGGAAGGGAAGGAGCTCCGCCCAGTTGAGCCAGTGAGCGCGGCCTGAACGGAGCTCCGGGAGGCAAAAGAAGGGAATGAAAGTGAATGATTTCTCATTCTCTTTTTCTAAATATATACACTTCGCCGCGATTTGCAAGGGAGGCGGCCGATTATTTGCGGTCTTTATACAAATCTGTAGTTATTACAAATAGTAAGCAAAAAAATATTTTATGGGGACGGCCGGGTCGAAGGCAGGCCCCTTGGTTGGGATCAATTTCCATCGGCTTTTCTTGCCGCCAAGCCTGATGAGTCTTGCTCAAAAAACCAGGGCGAAGTAATATGGGGCCGACCAGGACCCAAAGGCGGCGATAAAGGCTGGTTTGGAAATTCAGACCTGACGGCCTGAACAATCAGCGCCGTTGTATTTCGCCAGGCAGCCGATCGCTCTGGTTGATCGTTGATCAAGGAGGCTGGAGATGCTGGCCTTGGGAGTGAAGTTCGCTGCAGCCGTGTTTTTTCTTTTTTTGTCCGGGGATGCATTTTACAAGGTCCGAAAAATCAATCGGGAAATCGAGGATGACTTCCTGAGTCCGGCCGTAGGTCGGACTATGCGCCGGAAAGCCATGCTAAGCGGGATAGTGTTCATGATCATCGCCTTGCTCGCCGTCGGATCCCTCTTGGTCAGAATCGGGCCGTTGGGGGAGTAGCTTCCTCAAAGCCGAACAGTTCTTGTTCTTTAAGCTTCGCCCATATAACCATTTAAATTTCCAGCGAATATTTCAAAAAACTTGACGAGCTCCAGAAAAGATGTTATGGGGCCGAAAGTGGGATTTGGGGTTCATCTGATCAGCCGTTTATCCTGATGCGGCGGAAACCTGTTGAAGAAAGGATGTCGGGCCTATGCCTCCGCCTCATTTTTTCCTCAGTCTCAACCGCCTGGTTATCGCTTGCCTGGTTTTGTCTCTAGCCGCCCTGGGCGCCGGTTGCGCCGGCAAGACTCCGCTTCGGGGCCTCGACCATACCAGACTCGGCGTGAAAACCGAATCGATGACGGCCAGGGTCGGCCAAGAGTTGGCCGAGAGACACCTGGCTGACCTTCCCGCCCAGCCGGACTTCCCCGAAGAAAAAGACCCAACCTTGGATGAAAATTCGGCCGTGTCGGCCGACAACCTGACTCAGGCCCTTCTGGCCACGGCCTTCACCCAAGTGGGCAAAGCCTACCGATACGGCGGCAGCTCCCCGACCACCGGCTTTGACTGCTCCGGGTTTGTGCAATGGGTCTTTGGCCAGCACGGGATGAATCTGCCCCGCAGCACCAAGGATCAATCCAAAACCGGGGTCCCGGTGCCCAAGGAAGCCCTCAGGCCGGGCGACTTGGTTTTTTACTGGCGCGGCCGGCACCGACGCTCCAAGCACGTGGGCATTTACACCGGGGAAGGCAAGTTTATCCACAGTCCGCAAACGGGGTCGGCCATCGCCGAAGAGCCCGCTTTTGATTCTTATCGCCGATCCGTTTTTATCGAAGCCCGCCGGGTCTATGACGACCCCAAAGCCGCTCCGCTGGCCTTGGACCGTAAGCGTACCGTGGTCAAAAAAGCCTATGCGGCCAACCGCAGCGTAGCCGCCCGCCGGAGCGAATCAAGCCGCCCTCGGACTTACGTGGTCAAAAGAGGGGACACCTTGTGGAACCTGGCTCGCCGTTTCGGGGTGAGTACGAGCCACCTGATGAAAGCCAACGGTTTGAGCGCCCGACATACTCTAAATATCGGCCAAAAACTCTCCATACCGTGAATCGGGGCGCCGCCTCAGCCGAAAGTCTGGAAGACCATTCACGAAGTTTCAAGTCCAAAAGACGACTTGATGCGGAAGTCTTTTGCGGTCAAGCCGGCTAACGGTTTGACCCCAGGCTTCCCATCGGTTATTATGGGTCTAGTTCTACGGTTCGGCTGAACGAACGCGAAGCCCGGAGAAATACGAGTCGACTGAAAGATAAGGTCCGGTTGAATGAATTCAATAGATCGGCGTGGGGGGGAGAAATGACCGAGGTGCTGATGTCGCTTGACCAGTGGGCCGGGCAGGAGTCGGCCGGAGCCGCGGCCAAGGAACGGGAGCTTCTGGCGGTTTTCCAAAAGGAATGGCGGCAGGGTCACGAGTCCAATCCGCTTTTATTCCCGCTGGACCTCCCTCCGGCCGCCTGGAAGGATCAGTTTGACTGGTTCGTGGAAATAGAAGCTTTTTTACCGGCCGGGACCGAGCCTGCCGTCGAAATTCCTCCGCAGCCTGAAACTGCGGCGGTCAAAGCCGGGGAAGACTTAGAAACGGGGACAGTGATCCTTGGTGCCGAAGCCGGACCGTCAAGTCTGGATGACTTGAAAACGCCGGTCATGGGCCGAAGGCCTTCTTCTCCGACCAAGCCGTCTTTAGAGGCGGAAACCAAGTTCCAGGACGCCGGCCAGGAGAGTGATGGTCTGGAAGATTTAGGGACTCTGATATTGGAATCTAAGGAACCAGTTAAAAAACCGGTTTCGATTGAGACCGGGCCGGCGGAATCGGCCTCAGTGAACACGGCGTCCGGTGAAAAGCCGACCAAACCGGAGCCTGAAAAAAAGAAAGCCGACACGGAGTTGGACCTGGCTGATCTGGAGACCATGGAGTGGGAGGGCAAATAGCTTAATTTTCCGCGTCTGAAACGTCGACGGGGGGCTTCGGCCCCCCGTCGTTGTCTATTGAAACCGCTCCATCGGCTAATCGCCGGTGCGTTTGATCGAGCGGGGCAGCCGGTCCAGCTTGAACACGGTGATGAATTCCTTGTTCACGCTGATCCAGAGCCGATCGGCGATGATGGCGTTGGTCAGGGAGCCTTTCAAAGCCATCCAATCGGCGAAAACGGCCGGGTCCTTGGCCACCATGGTGAAATCGGGCCGGTCGATCTGACCGGGCTTGATGCTGAGCTTGCGGTCGTCGATCAGCAGGGCGAAGGCCCCGCCCGGAGTCTTGACCTGGATGTTTCGCTTCCACCCGGCCAAGTCGTTTTGAGCCCTGGAACTGGCCGCCACTTTCGAGGCCATCCGGCCCAGTTCAGCCATGACCGATTCAAAGGCCGCTTTGGCTGCGTCCGTAGCCGGGGGCGTGGGCGGCTCGACCGGGCTGGTCCAATCCAGGTCGCTTTCCTGTAAGCCCTTCATGTTTCTCTTGTCTTCGGGCACTTCCTCGATGAGCACGGCGAAAATGTCCGTCGGTTTGCCCAGGCGTTGGTCCCGGAAGATCACCTTGACCCGGCTGCCTTTCTTAAAGATGCGGGGGGTCAGGACGCCCTTAGTGGTGTAGACGTGGATGGGCAAGGCCGTGTCGGCGCCGTCCAGGAGGACCCGGCCGCGTCCGAAGGGGACCTGATGCTGAAACAGGGAATGGCCGAAGTAGGTGATCGGTGGGGTCGAGTTCATAACCCCGGTGTCGGGCATTTCCACGGTCTCGAGGGCTTCAAAGTCGCATTCCGGGCAGTGAAGCATGAAGGGAGGGACCCGGACGGTCCCGCATTTGGGGCACTTTGCCCCCAGGATGACCTTGCGTTCTTTCAGGGCCAGGAAATAGGGGGAGAACTCGCCCTTGGTTCTTTTGTAGAAGGTGAACATGGATTCATTGGACTGGAGATAACGCTGTCCCTGGACTTCGAGGATTTCCGAAGCCACGTCGGGATTCATGTGCGGGGGGATGACTTTATCGGCCATTTCAAGACCTCCTTTCGATGATCATGACGCAGCCGTACTGGGCGATGGTCGAACCGGTGCCGTGGATCAGGGCCCGGTCCAGCCCCCGGCTGATCAGTTCGCGTCGGGCGCTCCAGCAGGAAAACATGTTTGAGCCGCCCACGAAATGGCCGCCGTAGGTCAAGCCGCCGCTGGGATTGACCAGGAGGGGTCCGCCCGGGACCATCAGGCCTTCATTGATAAGGTTGTCGGCCCGGCCCAAAGGCACAAAGTCCATTTCCGCCATGGTGATCTCAAGCTGCTTGATGAACGCGTCATGCAGCTCGATGACCTGAATTTCCTTGGCCGGATTCTTTATGCCGGCCATCTTATAGGCGGCCTTGGCGGCCAGGTGGTCGGACATGATCCGATGCATGACCTTGTGGCGGAGGTCCTTGCCGGCTACGTTGTGTTCGTTGGAGGCGCCCACTCCGGTGACCGTGATATAGGGGTGCCCGGAGTTTTTGCATATTTCTTCAGCCTTTTCCTTGCTGGCGAAGATGATGGCCCCGGCCCCTTCGGTATAAACGCAGGTCTCCAGCAGCTTGAAAGGATAAACCACGTACCTGGAGTTCATGGCCATTTCGGCGGTGACTCTTTCACCGTAACGCTGGGCGTAAGGATTGTTTTGAACCTGTTCCGAGAGTATTTCGGTGATTTTGGCCGAGACTTCATCCTTGAGGTCGTCGGGGTGCTCATCCATATAGGCCAGGACCATCTCGGCGTAACTGTCCGAAGCCGTCCAGCCCAGTTCCCGCTCGAAGAAGGTGTCGGCCGACCAGCCGATGGTCTTGATGACTTCCGGCGTGGAGGTCATGGACTCGAAATCGAAACAGTCCGTGGCCTTTTCTACGCCCAAGGCCAGGACCACGTCATACAGGCCGCTGGCCACCCAGGTGTAAGCGGTGAGCATGGTGTAGGAACCCGTGGCCCCGCCGCAGGTGATCCGCATGCCCGGCTTATTGGTCATGCCGATGATGCCGTGCAGCGCATGCTCCGGGATGGCCGAAAGTTCGAAAATATCATTGTAAATCCCGTAAAGAACGGCATCGACGTCCTTGATGGACATCTGGGCGTCTTCCAGGGCCGCCTTGACCGCCATCTGGGAAAGGCCGTAATAGGTTCGTTCCACCCATCGGCCTTTACACGGGGTGATGCCCGCCCCAACTATGGCCACTTCTCGCATTTGCCTCTCCTTTCCAAAACCCGGGCGGCGTTGTCCCGGGATCGTCGAATTAAAGTTTTAAATTCACACGCCCGAATCAAGCAATAACTTGACGCCTCTATTCTACGGACAGTGTTCTAAAAACAAAACTTTCCCCGGCGACCAAACCGGTTTAAGCCGATCCACCATAACAGACCGCTTGGGTAAAAACAACAATTCACTATAGAAAAAAACAAGGCATCGAGCTGATGTCTTGGTAGTTGTCAGTCCGCATGAGGCTTTGAGAAAACGGTCGTCGAAACCAAGCTGACGTCTAGGGCTGAAAGCCTCTGCTATTAACCGCTTGCCCTGAGTGTCCTGTTTGTTTATGCTTGACTTGGTCTCTCGGCCCCGGTCTCAGATCGACCCAGACCGAGGTAAAATCCGAATAGATGGGGGGAAAACATGGATAACCAGGAAAGACTGCTCGCCGGCATCATTGCTCGGATCAACGCCGGTCTCAGAAAACACAATTTCGAGGCCGGACCCTATATAAAACCCCTGATTTCAAGCCGGGATTTTTGCCAGACCCCGGCTTATTACGGTCTGATCCCGGACCGCCCGGCCGATTTTACTGCTTTGAATTCAAACCTGACCGGCAGTTATTTTACCGGAAAATGTGCTGTTTCTGAGGCGGTGGTTTATCGGACGGACATCAGAGGGGACGAACTGAAAAGAAAAGGCCAGACCCTTTCCCAGGGTGAAATAAAGGTAACCCTAAAAGATGATGAGACGGTCAGGGTCCTGGACAGTTGTCTGATCAATACCCTGGTCCACAACAATTCCCACGATTTATCCTATCCCGAGGATTTCCTGATCCAAAACGTCGCGGCTATGCCTTATGCCAATATTCACGGTTCCAGGGTCATGGACTGTTTTTTGGGACCGTTCGGCACGGTGGACCTGACCACGGTCCGAAACTGTTTGCTCGGAGCCTGGGCTTATGTCCAGACCGGAGAATTGGCCGGCCAAGTAATTGAGCCTGGGGAAATTTTGATCCGGGCCGAAGGGGCCTTTGAATTTCATTATCGTTTTCCGGCCCGGGTGCTGGCAAACTATGTAAGCCAGGAGCCGGGCCGGGAACCCGGCGGTTTATTAATGGAATTGGTCAAGTCCAAAGAAGCCGAGATTCTCGGTCTTTTTGAGCCTGGCCGGATCGGACCGGCCGGGTCCCAGCCCCCGGACGGTTCTCTCAGTCAATTCGCCTTGGTCAAAGGAAAGACGGAACTGGGGCCGAACGTCTTCGTGGCCCAAAGAGCTTACCTGGAAAACGCCAGTCTCGGGCCAGGGGCCAACGCCCAGGAGAATTGCTGGATCATCAATTCCCGCCTGGCCGGTTTTGACGTGACCGCCCATGGAGGCAAGATCATCAACGCCGACCTGGGCGAAAGGGTCTTCGTCGGCTTCAACGCCTTTCTTTACGGCAAGCCTGAACACCGGCTGGTCATCGGCCAAGGCGGCATCGTCATGCCCAACACTATCATCGACGCCCAGGAACCTATAAAGATTCCGGCCGACAGCCTGGTTTGGGGCTTCATCCGCAACCAGGATGATTTGGCCGGGCAGAGTCTCTCCCTCGAAGCCTTGGCCGAGGTGGAAAAGGGAATCCAGATCGGGGACATGCGCTTTGAAGGCCGCGGGGCCGCCTTCGTCCAAGCCTTCCGGCACAGGATCGAGCATATCCTCGAAGAAAACGGGGCTTTTTTTGACGGAACACAAAATAGGGGCCACGCCCAAAACAGCCGGGACATGGCCTTCATGGTGATGCCGCCTTGTCCCCAGGGCGAATCGGCCGGCCTGTTTCCAGACCTCCAGCTCCGGTCGCCGGTCTGAACGTTTCGTAACTCCCTGGGGTTTCCCGAGAGGCTTGGTCAATCATAAACGGTAAAGGGACCTTGACCATCTTTGGGCTTGTCTTTCGGGCCTCTTCGACCGGAACCGGACCGGAAACGGCTCGAAAACCGCTCTCCTTGAGGACCGTGTCCAAGGTGCCGGCTTCAAAACAGGGAACCAGGAAAGCGGTAAGCGCTTCAGCCAGCTTATTCAAGGCTTGCTCTTCGGTTTGCCCTTGGGAGTGGACGTCCAGAACCGGGCAAGAGGCCAGGACCCCCTTTTCCCTTTTGGTCAATTTGGCCGGCAGGCTGAGTTCCATCAGGACTTTTATTCCTTTTTTCATTGAGCGTGCCTCCACCCCGTTAAATATGTTAAAATTTAAATAGGAGAATATCGATGAAGCTTACAGCCATTATTGAACGAGAGGGGGACGGTTATGTAGCTCTGTGCCCGGAATTGGATATCGCCAGCCAGGGCCGCGGTGTTGAAGAGGCGCGGGACAATCTCCGGGAAGCCTTGGAACTGTTCTTCGAGACTGCTTCCAACGAAGAAGTGAAGGAGCGGCTTCGCGGGGAGATTTTCGTAACCCAGGTCGAGGTGGCGCTTGGGTAGACTGCGTATTCTCTCCGGCCGAGAGGTATGTGCGATCCTGGCCGCCCACGGCTTCAGTGAAGTTCGGCGGCGCGGGAGCCATGTAGTCATGCAAAAGAGACTGCCTGACGGCACTATAACCATTCCGGTGCCCGACCACGATGAAATCCGCATCGGGACACCTCAGTCCATTATCCGTCAGTCGGGGCTGCCTCGAAAAGAATTCGAATTCTGATCATAAGAGCGTCTGACCGGACGCTCGAAAGCATCTGTCACTCGGAACTTTGAGCCCGACCTATCCGGCTCGTTCGATTTCCACTAAGTTGCAATGGAAGGCGCAGCCGCCGCCCAGGTCGGTCAGACGCTGGGAGGTCAGCCAATTGACCCCGCGTCCCTGGGGCATGTACCTGGGCCAGGGCAGGCCCTCGATGATCGTAACCCCCGGGGCCGTGTCCTCGCTTATTTCGGCGTAAAGATAACAGTCGCCCCGGTCGTTGAAGACCCGGACCAACTGGCCGTGGCCAAGGCCGCGGGCCTCGGCGTCAAACGGATGGATCATCACCGTGGGCCGGCCGGCCTGGTCCCGTAGATAGTCGATTTCCCCGAAGGTGGAATTGAGAAACTCCCGCCGGGGCGGGGTGGTGAGCTGGAGGGGGTAGCGGCCTTCTCCTTCCTCGTCCAGGCTGGGCGTCCCGTCGGGCAAGGGGTCATGGCCCTGGTCGGCCAGGGTCTGGGAATAGAATTCGATCTTGCCCGAAGGGGTGCGGAAACCGTCGCCGAAAGGGTTCTCCGGCACGTTCAGTCGGACCGGCCGGCCTTCCGCCAGTCGGTCGAAAGTAATCCCGGCCAGATAGGGCGAATCGGTTTCGAGGAGCCGGCGGATCAGACCTTCCTCGGTCGCAGTGAAGCAGTCCTCCTTGAAGCCAAAGCGCCGGGCCAGGTCCTGGAAGATGGCCAGCGGGCTTCTCGCCTGTCCCACCGGTTCGATGACCGGGCGAGCCATCTGCAGGTAATAATGGCCGTAACTTTCATACAAGTCGGTATATTCAAAGCAGGTGGTCGAAGGCAGGATGAGGTCGGCCCACAGGGCCGTTTCGGTCATGACTATTTCTTGAACCACGACAAACAAGTCCTCTCGCCGAAGGCCGGCCAGGACCTGGCTGGAGTCCGGGGCGACCACGGCCGGGTTGCTGTGATAGACATGCAGGGCCATGACCGGGGGATGGGCCGGGAGGGTCAAGGCCCAGCCCAGTTGAGTCATTTTGATGGTGCGGACCCCGGGCGGGGCCAGGTCTTCCCGTTCCACCACGGCCCGGTTGAGTTCAAAGGCCGGCGAAGTGCTGCGGATAATGCCCCCGCCCTTCTTGTGGATAGCTCCGACCAGGCCCGGGAGCAGGGCGATGGTGCGCACAGCCATGCCCCCTTTAAGCTGCCGGCCCGGCCCCCAGCCCAGGCGGATGAACGGGGCCCTGGCCCGGCCGTAATCACGGGCCAGTCGCTCGATCTCGTCAACGGGCGTCCCCGTGAGTTCTTCCACCCGCGACGGCGGATACTGGGCGGCCCGCTCGGCCAGCCGCTCGAAACCCAAGGTATATTCGGCGATGAAATCCCGGTCGACCAAATCTTCTTTGATGATGACGTTCATCAGGCCCAAAGCCAGGGCCGCATCGGTTCCCGGCTTGAGCCGCAAGTGGCGGTCGGCCTGGCGGGCGGTGGCGTTCCGATAAGGATCAATGACCACGATGCGGGCCCCGCGGCGGCGGGCCTCCAGGAAAAAAGGCCAGGCATGCATGTTCGAGACCAGGGTGTTGCTGCCCCAAACAATAATCAGATCGGAATCCACGGCCTGTTCGATGTCGCTGGGCGGTCCCGAGCCCAGGCTGGCGGCGAATCCGGCCCGGTGGGTGCTGCTGCAAATGTTCCGGTCCAGTTTCGAGGCCCCGAGTTTGTGGAAGAAGGCGTGTCCGGCATGATAACCCAGCAGACCTAATGTCCCGGCGTAGGAATAGGGCAAAATGGCTTCCGGCCCGTGAGCCGAGATTATTTTTTGATAGCGCTCGACTATTTCCCCCAAGGCCTCGTCCCAGGGAATAGGGGTGAACCGGCCTGAACCCTTGGGCCCGGTCCGCTTAAGAGGCCGGTGGATGCGCAGAGGCGAGTAGATTCGTTCCGGATAATGCCTGACCTTGGCGCACACCGCCCCCCGGGTAAAGGGGTGCTCCGGGTCTCCTTTCACGGAAACCACCCGGTTGTTTTCCACGCCGACCAGCAAACCGCAGGTGTCCGGGCAATCATGGGGACAGACCGACCTTTTCAGTTCGACCATCTTCGTTCTCCAAAAGAAGGCGGATAAAAGTGAGTAAACACTATCATAAGATCAAGAATTTGGATATAAGCATCAAACCGGGCCATAATTGGCGGCCAGGTTTTTTCATTCTTTGTGCAACCAAGTTGCATAATTTTCTTGCAACTTAGTTGCATTTGGGCCAATATTTAATTGACTAGAAAAAATTGCCGGAAGGTCAAATATGAAAAAAGCGATCATGATCCTGACTTTCTGTCTCGGGCTGTCGGCCTGGGGAGCAGCCGAAGCCGGGCCGATCAAAGTCTTTGTCAGCATCCCGCCTCAAAAATATTTTGTCGAAAAGATCGGCGGCGGCCTGGTTCAAGTTGCGGTCATGGTCCCGCCGGGGGCCAATCCGGCCGCCTACGAACCCAAACCTCAGCAGATGAGCGAATTGACCCAGACCCAGGCCTACATGGCTATAGGCGTGCCTTTTGAAAAGGTCTGGCTGGAAAAAATCTCCGCGGCCAATCCCAAGATGAAAATGGTCCAGACCGATAGAGGCATAAAAAAACGAACCATGAAGGCCCATCTGCACCTGGACCAGGAAAAAGAAGAGGAGGAAACCCATAAAGACGAAGGCCAACCAGACCCCCATATCTGGACGGCCCCGCCCCTGGTCAAGATTCAGGCCCGAAACATCCTCGAAGCCCTGACCGAGCTCGATCCGGCCAACCAGTCAACCTATCGAGCTAATTATGAAAAATTCGTTCAGGAAATCGAGGCCCTGGACGCCCAACTGAAAAATATTTTCTCCGGGCAGAAAGAAAAAGTCCGGTTCATGGTTTTTCATCCGGCCTGGGGTTATCTGGCTGAGGCTTACGGGCTGGAGCAGATTCCGGTGGAACTGGAGGGCAAGGAGCCCAAACCGGCTCAGTTGAAGGAATTAATCGAATCGGCCAAAAAATTGGAGATCAAAGTCGTCTTCGTCCAACCACAATTTTCCACCAAAAGCGCTGAAGTGATCGCCAGGGCCATCGGCGGCGAAGTGGTTTTCGCTGATCCCCTGGCCCTGGATTGGGCGGAGAACCTAAGAAAACAAGCGGCCAGGTTCAAGGCCGCTTTGAGGTAAAACGGAGAGACGATCTATGGGCGTGCCGGTAATAGAAGTGTGCGGGGTCTGGTTTTCTTTCGATGGGCTGCCGGTTCTGGAGGATGTGAATTTAACCGTCAAATCCGGCGATTTTCTGGCCGTAATCGGTCCCAACGGCGGCGGCAAGACCACTCTGGTCCGGGTTATGCTCGGTCTTTTGCAGCCTGATCGAGGCCGGATAAGAGTTTTCGGGGGACCGCCCGAGTCGGCCCTTCACCGGATCGGTTATGTCCCCCAGGACATAGGCTTGAACGTTGGGTTCCCTATCTCAGTCGAGGACGTGGTCCTGATGGGGCGGCTGCGGGGCGGCGGAGGCTGGCGGCCTTTCGGCCGGGCGGACCGGAAGGCGGTTCAAGAAGCCATGGAACAAATGCGGGTCTGGGAATTTCGGCGGCGTCATATCGGCGAACTGTCCGGGGGGCAAAGACAGAGGGTTTTCGTGGCCCGAGCCCTGGTCAGCAATCCGGAAGCCCTGATCCTGGATGAACCGACCGCCAGCGTGGACACCAGGGGGCAGACCGAGTTTTATCATCTTCTGAAGGAACTTAACCAAAAAGTGACCATTGTGGTGGTCAGTCATGATTTGATGGTCTTGTCCAGCCATGTCAAATCGGTGGCCTGCGTCAACCGGCAGGTTTTTTTCCACGACGCTCCGGAGATCACCAGGGACATGCTGGAAATGGCCTATCATTGCCCGGTCGAGCTGGTCGCCCACGGTCTTCCCCACCGGGTCTTGCCCGCCCACCAGGACGAATAAGATGATCGAGGCCCTGCAACTGGAGTTCATGCGGAATGCCGTTCTGGCCGGTCTCCTGGCCGGCTTGGCCTGCGGAATCATCGGGACCTTCGTGGTCGTCAACCGGATAGTTTTTATTTCCGGGGGCATCGCCCATGCAGCGTACGGCGGCGTGGGTCTGGCTTTTTTCCTGGGCCTGCCGGTCTTGATAGGCATATTGGGCTTTTCTCTGGTCGTGGCCCTGATCGTGGCCGTCATCAGCCTGAAAGCCCGGGAAAGGGCCGACACCATCATCGGCGTCCTCTGGGCCTTGGGCATGGCCCTGGGCGTGATCCTGGTGGACTTGACCCCAGGTTACAACGTGGACCTGATGAGCTATTTGTTCGGCAGCATCCTGACCGTGCCCCCCTCGGACCTTTACTTCATGCTGATCCTGGACCTTTTGATCGCAGCTGCGGTCGGCTATTTTTACCATGACCTGATGGTGATGTCTTATGACCAAGAGTTCGCCCGGGTCCGCGGGGTCAGGGTCAGCCTTCTGCATTGTTTATTGATGGTTATGGTCGCCCTGGCCGTGGTCATGATGGTGCGGGTGGTCGGCCTGATCCTGGTCATGGCCCTGATGACCATCGCCCCGTTCATAGCCGAAAAATATTGTCTGTCCCTGGCCAAAATGATGCTGGTCTCGGTTTTCCTGAATATCGGCTTCACCTGGGCCGGGTTGTGGCTGTCTTATTCATGCAACCTGACCTCCGGCCCTTCGATTATCATGGTGGCCGGCGCCTGTTTTTTCATCTCCCTGGCCCTGGAAGCCCTGGGGATCGGCCGCCGGGTCTTGAGGCCCAAAGTATGAAGGGCTTGGGCGCGGAGGAGCGAAGCGAACATGTCCGGACAGTCTGACTACCGGCGTCTCCTGGAAAGCCGTCAACTGGACTCGACCCCCCACCGTCTGGCCGTTCTGGCCGCCGTCGGCGACAGCCCCCGGCCCTTGCGGGCCCAGGACATTTTAATCAAACTCCGCCAGACCCGGACCATCAACCGCGTGACCGTCTATCGCATTCTGGACCTCTTGGTGGAAAAAGGTCTGGTCGAACGGATGAGTTCCGGAGACAGGTCCTTTCGTTACGGCTTGTCACCGGACGTCCACCACCGCCCCCACGCCCATTTTTACTGCACCCGGTGCGGTTTGATGGAATGCCTGGATGAAAATCGGGTCGAATTTGACCCCGGACCTTTGGAAGAGGCCTTGCGGGTGATCATCAACAAAGTGGAAATCCGGCTGGACGGAACCTGCAAGACTTGCCTGCGCGGCCGCAAAGGGAATTGGTAGGGGCGATCACGCAGGATCGCCCTGATTTCTTAACCGTTTCATAAGGACGGATGCTTGACTAAACGATCTCCAATTCCTGGAGACAAGAGGTCTGCTCAGAGGTAGACGACCCCCTTCATTGACTGGTCACAGCCGGAAAAAATAAAAAATCTTGACAAAATACTTCCGATAAGTGAATATTACTTACATGATTGAGACGTCCTATGTTAATATATTTTTTACTATAAATTACTTGCTGTTAAACTTCAATTTACTTTAGTTAGTGAAAATTGCTAACTCATTGGCCGGCATCGGCTTGGTGGTCTTGGGGACGAGGGAAAGCGGTCTTGGTTTTACGTTTTTTCCAACCCGTGCCTCCCCGGCGAACAATCTTTTCAAGGAGGTTTAAAGCATGTCCAATTGGTTGAGTGAGACGGAGAGTCTGGTCCACTCGGGGCGCATCAAGGTGCCCTACCAGTGGTGGGTGGGCGAGACCGGGAGTCGTTTTTTGACGGCTCTTC